>ENA-UOOR01003397-UOOR01003397.1-fermentation-metagenome-genome-assembly--contig:-NODE-3397-length-14149-cov-29.888250_pt1 | contig 14149 bp, 10 predicted proteins | sample MGYA00245780_ERZ724029 | MGnify/ENA primary metagenome ERZ724029 (study PRJEB28704, sample SAMN03018315) | fermentation metagenome | biome: anthropogenic terrestrial biome; feature: soil... | reverse complement strand
ATTCATTTTGGTCTCCTTTACTGTTACTGTTCACACCCCCAACAAAGTCTATGATTTTGACAAATGATATCCGATAAGGAGTATTTGCATTTGTCGAAATCATAGCATGATATACATGTCGGGTGTGAATAGTAATCCTTTACTTACTAATCCAGCAATTTACTTATAATAATTTCTCCCATGTATTATTTTAATGTTAAAGAGTGCTATTCTCTAATTGTTGATCGGGGCACATGAGCCTCTTCTTAACAAAGAAGATTCATATATCAGATGTTTCGTTTGTCCATCTTTTAACATATCAAACAGAAGCTCCACACTGGAAAGCGCCATCTGTTCTGCCGGCTGTGAAATGGTATCCAGAGACGGATGAAAGTATTCCGCTTCTTCGATTCCATCAAAGCCTATGATCGAGATATCTTCCGGAATACGAAGCCCCCTGGACAATACTGCTTTTGCAGCTCCGATCGCTACGGTATCCGCAAACGCAAAAACCGCTGTCATATCCTTATTTTTCATCAGCAATTGATTCATCATCTTAAATCCAAAATCATAACCGGATGCTACGGAATAATCGGTTGCGACCAATGCCGGATCAAACGGAATCTTATGTTTTTCTAATGCCTGCAAATATCCCTTATGCCTTAAGGAGTTTGGTGTCATTTTATCCAATGGTGCATTATAAATAAAACCGATCCTTTTATGCCCCATGGATATCAAATATTCAACCGCTTTACATGCCTCTGCCTCATCATCGATACGAATACTGGAATAGCTGTCCAAAGGTACTTCCTTTCCTGCAGAAACCGTCAAAAAAACACATGGAATCTTTAAACGCTTAAGCTCATTCGCAGAATAATTGAAAGAACCTCCCATGATAATAACACCCTGGAGATTCTTATCCTGTGCTTCCTGAATTGCCATATCCAATTCGCTTTGCATATCATTTACATTTTGGATAAACAATTGATATCCTCTTAAGGCTACTTTTTGCTCAATCACATTGATCATTTTTTGAAAAAATGGATTGGCTATTGATTTTACCAGCAAAGCAACACTATTGGACTTCGTTGATTTTAAGTTTCTTGCACTATTATTGGGTATATAATTATATTCTGCTACCACCGACATAACCTTTTCCCTGGTCTTCGGACTTACCGGTCCGGAATTATTAATTACCCTGGATACCGTTGTGATACTTACTCCTGCAAGCTTAGCGATTTCTTTAATTGTAATATCCATATGTTTCACCCTATGCTTATCTATCCTACTGATCTATTGCGCTTAAATTAACTACCATTATACTATATTTTCCTCTTGTTGTCATCAAGATACTGATAGGGAGACTCGAAAAACGTCTCCCTATCATGGTATTGATCTATTTACCAACCGGTGTAAAATCCGCTAACTGAGATTTAACTTCCTCGATTACGGTATTAATACCCGCCTGCTCTAACTGCTTTCTATATTCTGCAACTGCTTCCACCGGATCCTGCGTTGTCTTTCCGAGCATTATCTGGGTACCAAGCTGTGCATTTACATTGGAGATTGCGGCAATTTCCGTTGTCACATTACCGGGATCAAAAATAAAGCCAACATACGGATTATCAATTGCAACCTTATTCCATTTTTCGTTTAATTCATAACGACGCGGATCTTCCGTTGCATATGGAATATTAAACCGGTCATTTCTGAGTGACCAGACTGCAAATCCGCCCGCATCCTTTTCCGGATCATAACCTGCCGGCTGTTTAGCCAGGCCATCCACGATCTCATATTGTCTGCCTTCTATTCCGTACTGGATCAATCGATAGTAAGATTCGTCCGTCATAAACTTCTCAATTGCCATCAACGCTCTTTCCGGATGTTTCGAGGTCGTACTGATTACGGTTGTATTTTCAACGCCCATCTTTCTCTTAATTTTGCCATTTTCCTCTGCAAAACACCAGAAATCCGTTTCTACACCCAACTTGTCATTAATCGAGCCATAGGTTCCGGACCAGTCTGCCATATGCGTTATATAGGAAGCAGATAAGCCATTTAAGAAATTATCCTTTGCACTCTGCTGAGAGGATAATACGTCTTTCGTCCAATATCCCTTATCTGCCCATTCACGCATTTTAACCGCAAATGCTTCAAATTCACCGGTAAAAGCAGGATGAAATACATCTGCATAATTCTCAGCACTGGAGGCTGCTAAGAACATTTCCGATGTAGAGATGCCCGGTGCCTCAGAAATCCAGGAGCCTGTCGTATCAATTAACAACCGGTACAGATCCATTGCCATGGCAGATGTACCATTCATCGGAACCATGTCGCCGGCCGCCAGTGCCGCATCCAGATAAGCTTCCATGGTTTCGATCGAATTCACTTCTGCTACTCCATACTTCTGAGCCAGATCACGGCGTGTAACAAAGCCGGATGGAGTGAACTCACTATATAGGGTAGGAACACCGTAGATTCTTCCGTTTACTTTGGCAGATGCCCAAACGCTCTCCGGAATTTCCGCTTTTAGAGTCGGAGCATACGTATCTAACATGTCAGTAATATCTACCGCTGCGCCCTGAGTGGCAATTGTGCCATAGGGCATAACTGCATTGGGAGAGGCATGGGACATATCAAACTCTTCCCCGGAAGCAAACAGAAGCGGATATTTTGTTCCGATATCGCCCCAGTCGATGTACTTAACTTCAATGGTAGCGTTAATATCTGCTTTCAGCTTCTTGTTGATTTCAGCTAAAATGTCCTGATTTGCTACGCCTTCACCACCCCACAAATAGTAAATCAGCTTTACTTCCTCTGAGGTATCTACTTCAGAAACTTTCTCATCCGCAGCACTTCCACTTTTTGCATCCTCGTTTTTTGTTTCTCCCTTTGACGTATTGCCGGCTTCCCCTGCATTTTTGCCGCAACCTGCCAGGGAGCCGATGCAGAGCATCAGAGCAAGACCCAAAGCTAACCTTCTTTTTGCATTTTTCATAGTTTATTTCCTCCTCTTTTTTATAATCTAAATCGCTTATTATCTGCGATCAGTTATCCTTTCACCGCTCCAATGGTAAGTCCTGAAATAAAGTACCTTTGTACAAATGGGTATAATAGAATAATCGGACCGATGGCAACCACCGCCGTTGCCATTTTAATTGATTCGGAGGGCAGATCCACCGTATTTACAACCGCTCCCTGCTGAATTAATAATTGTATATTTGCCTGCGATACAATCTTTTGCAGGAAATACTGTAACGGGAACTTCGACGGTGTCTGAATATAAAGCATTGCATTATACCATTCATTCCAAAACCCCAGGGCAGAGAAAAGTCCGACGGTCGCCAAAGACGGCTTCGATAATGGCAAAAATATCTGCCAGTAGATCCGGAAGTCTCCGGCTCCATCAATCGCTGCCGATTCATATAAGGAATCGGGAATGGATTTCATAAAATTCTTCATCAGAAAAATGGACCATGCACTTACTACGCCGGGTAGTATCATTGCCAGGATATTATCCTTGAGCCCCAATTTAATCATTAAGATATAGCTCGGCACCAGACCTCCGCTGAACAAAGTAGTAAAATAGATGAAAAACGAAAACGCATTCCGATATTTAAAATTTCTTCTGCTCAGTACATAGCCCGCCATTGACATAATAAATAATGCACACACGGTACCGACAACGGTAATAAATATGGTTACGGTATAGGCATCAACTAATTTCGTAGGATTTCGAAGCAGAAATTCATATGCACTCGTTGTCAGTTCTTTTGGAAACAGCTTGTATCCCTCCGCCATAATTTCTTTTTCATTCATAAATGAAGATACGATCATAAGTACAAAAGGGAACAGGCAAATCAGTGCAAATAAGGTTATCACAAGATAGCAAATAATTCGAAATACAAAACCGTCTTTATTTTTTCTGACTGACATAACAACACCTCCTAAAACAATGCATAATCCGGTTCAATCTTCTTGACAATGCAGTTAATCGTAAGAACAAAAATCAAGCCAAACAAGGATTGGTAAAATCCTACCGCGGCACTTAAGGAGAAATTAAACTGCCCCACTAAGCTTCGGAATACATAGGTATCAATAATGTCCGTCTGAGGATACAATACCGAGTTATTGCCAATTAGATTATAGAATAGGTCAAAGGAGCCTTTCAGGATACCACCCAAACCAAAAAGGAGCAGCAATACTGCGGTCGGCTTTAATAGCGGAAGGGTAATGTAGCGGATTCGCTGCACCGCCTTTGCTCCATCCAGAGAAGCCGCTTCATAAATCTCATTGCTAATCCCTGTTATTGTCGCCAAATAAACAATCATTCCATAGCCGGTTCCCGACCAGATCTTAAAAGCAACGATTATGTATTTCCAGATCCCCTGATCCGAATAAAAATCATGACTTTCGAACCCCAGGGAATTCAATAAGGAATTAATAAACCCATGGTCAAAATTAAATAAGTTATAAGCAAAATACCCTACGATTACCATAGAAATGAAATACGGCAGCAGGATAACCGATTGAGATACCTTCTTATACCACTTGCTCCGAACTTCCGAAAGCATGATTGCCAGTATAATCTGAAATACATTCCCAATAATCAGAAAGGCAAGATTGTAAAGCAAGGTGTTTTTTGTAATATTCCATAGCTGTCCTGTCTTTACTAAAAACTCAAAATTCTTCAGCCCGATGAACTCACTTCCAAAAATACCTTTTTTCAAGTTATAATCCACAAATGCCACATAGGCACCGGGCATCGGGATATAACAGAATACAATGAAATAAATCAGGGCCGGAAGAAGCATAAGAAACAGTATCTTATTGCTTTTCAGCTCATGTCCAAAACTTTTAAAATGTTCTTTTACCTTTCCCATCCGTTCCATTCCTTTCTTAAGCTAGTTTATCGACTTTTCTTCGTTCTTTGCGTGCATAATTACTATGGGAACGTTTTCATTTCTGTGATTTATATAACTTATGACCATAAGTATAGCCGTCCGTTTTTTGTTTGTCAAGCCGTTTATTAACAATTTACAAATTTTTTGATTAATAAATTAGAGTTTCAAGTCTATTCTATTGACAGTTTACACAAAATGCAATATAATAATGTCGATTTTACTATGGTTTCAGGAAACGTTTTCATAACTGGATAAACCAGTAGATCCATCGCACTTAAGATGACTTTTCCACATAGAAAAACAGAAACCAACAGACCAGAAAGGAAACATATCTATGAAAGCTTATGAATCAAAGGAAGCTCGCCTTAAGTTAGCAAAAAGTCTTGCGCAGGAAGGTATTGTTTTATTAAAAAATGATAGTTGGATTCTTCCTATAAGGCAGGGAACTCCCCTTGCTGTATTTGGCCGCGCCCAGTTACAAACGATGATTGGGGGAAGCGGTTCCGGCTCCTCCGCTTCTAATGGTGCGGCCATTATTTTAGATGAACTTAAGAAAGCAGGACTAATACCAGATATTGGCTTAGAGAATTACTATCGTACGGAGCTATCAAAATCCCAGGCAAATGCACTAAGTGAAGAAGACGCTTCCGAAAGATTTGCAGATCTGGTAAACAGCGGAATGGTCTATGAAGTTTTTGGAAAATACACTCCCCCGGAGCCTGAATTTTCCGTACCGGGAGAACTTGCAGCTTCCATATCATCTGATGTTACCGCTCTCTGTGTCCTTGGCAGGGGCTCCGGCGGTGAAGAATGCGACCGCCGTATAAAAGAGGACTACTATTTAACCGAATCGGAGAAGCAAATGATCGGCCGGATTACGGATCATTTTGCTAATGTTGTACTGATACTGAATATCAACGGTTTTATTGATTTAAGCTGGACGCTTTCTTATCCTTCCGTGAAGGCCATTGTATATCTTGGAACGGCGGGAGAACAGGGCGCTGCTGCTCTGGCTGATATTTTAACCGGTAAGGTGTCCCCTTCCGGTAAGCTGGCAGCCACCATGGCATTAAGCTATGAAGATTATCCCTCTTCTCCATATTTTTTTACAAATAAGGATAAACCGGAAAGTATTTTAACCTATGATGACTATCATTTATCTCCGGAAGCAAATGGGAGCTTTGGTTTTGAAAAAAGTCCGGTAGCCTTATATCAGGAAGGTATCTATGTCGGCTACCGCTATTTTGATACTTTTCATAAGCCTATTTTATATCCCTTTGGTTACGGTTTATCCTATGCTGCTTTCGACCTCGAATTTCTGTGCTCCGACATACAGGAAGACGGATTAACGCTCGCCCTTCAAGTGATAAATACAAGCAGAGAGTTTTCGGGAAAAGAAGTCATTCAGATCTATGTCAGCGCACCGGAGGAAAATTTAGAAAAGCCGTACCAGGAGCTTCTTAACTATAGGAAGACAAAGTGCTTAGCTCCGGGAGAAAAGGAGCAGATTACGATCCCGCTTCCCTTCTCTGAATTGACCAGTTATGATGAAGAATCTGCTTCTTACCTCATTGAGGCCGGGGATTACTATATCCGCCTTGGCAATTCTTCCAGACACACGAAAATTATCGGTAAGATTACTGTCCCAGCTACGATTATCACCGCACGCTATAAAAACCGCATGTCGATCCGGCCGGAGAACAAAAACAAATTGCGCTTTTTAAAGAAGAAAACAGTATCTTCCTATACCTATTCCGGGGAAAATGAAGAGAAAGCGAACGCTCCCTGCCTTTATAAGCTCTGCCAGGAAAATATTCCTGTCCGTACCTTGAAGGAATATCAGGTTAATACATCCGAGACAGCTGTTCCTAGCGCACTTCCCGATGTGAAAAAAGGCAGTACAAATCTGGAAGACTTTATTGCACAGCTTTCTATAGAAGAATTAGCTGTACTTGTTAACGGTTATGGTCCCGGACTTCCTTTTGGGGGTATGGGTGGAAAATATCCCAATACCATTTCTTACGCAGACGGAGAAGACATTGCTGTCTCCACGCACCCGTCAGGCTCGGTTGGCTATGTATCTCCTGCCCTTCGAAAATATGGTATACCTTCTGTATTTTATAAAGACGGACCCGCCGGTGTGAATATGACCGCCTGGCCCACCGGCATGTCCATGGCTTGTACTTTTAATAAGGAATTGTTGTATGAATTTGGACACGCCTGCGGGACAGAGGCAGAGGAGCTTCAAGTAGACAGCTGGCTGGCTCCTGCTGTAAATATTCAAAGGAATCCCATCGGTGGAAGAAACTTTGAATATTATTCCGAAGATCCAAGGCATACCGGATACTGCGGGACCGCAATCACCCGGGGCGCAATGGATAATAACAAAATAACTACCTGCCCGAAGCATTTTGCTCTTAATGAACAGGAAACTTACCGCCGCGGAAGTCTTAAAAAGCATTATGATGCCTTGGATTCCATTATAGAAGAACGGGCAGCCCGGGAAATCTATCTAAAGCCTTTTGAAATGATTGTACGCAGCACAAACGTTTCTACAATCATGACCTCCTTCAATAAAATAAACGGAATCTTTGCCGCTCAGAACAAGGACTTATGCATAGGAATTTTAAGAGAGGAATGGGGCTATCAGGGAATGGTAGTAACCGACTGGGGTGATATGGACATCGTTGTGAATGGTGCAAATGCCGTTGCTTCCGGAAATGATATCATAATGCCCGGCGGACCCCCTGTGATCCAGCAGATACTAATCGGTTATAAGGAAGGCCGCTGCAGTTTATCCGATTTAAAGAAAGCTGCATATAATTTCTTGAATTTTGTTATCAAGAGCGGAAGTTTTGAACGTTTCACAAAAGAAACGGAAATCCTGTAATTTCTTATTTCCATACAAAAAAGGCAGCATTCTTTAGCTGCCTTTTTTGTCTTTCTATTACTTTTTGCATTACGCCTCAATCTCTGCGTCCGCATCCATAGCCGCGATCTCGTACTTCTCCAGGATAATCTTCTGAATCATTTCCCTTGTGTCCGAATTGATTGGATGAGCAATATCTCTGTACTCACCATCGCCGGCCTTTCTACTCGGCATAGCAATGAATAAGCCTTTATCACCTTCAATTACTTTGATATCGTGTACAACAAAGTCGTTATCAATCGTAATTGAAACAACAGCTTTCATCTTACCCTCCTTGCTTACCTTTCGTACTCGCACATCTGTGATTTGCATGGCATGGTCCCCCTTCTGTCATAATTTATCGTTAGTTAAATAGAAAAGTTATGTTTAACGCAAGTTAAGTTAATGATACTTTTCCTGCACTAATCCAATTTTATACTCCCATTTTCGAGCAGATATGTACTCATTTGATAAGTGTTGAGGTTATTATATCATATTACTTTAGAAATGTGAATAATATTTACGAATAAAATGTTAAATTCTGCATTTATTGTGGCATATTGAATAAGGTTATTTCATTATTCTTATTTTTCATCCGTTTTTTTTACCATTTTGCAATGAAACTAGCAACCTGCTCCCCCGGTAGGAATATAATTAGTATAGGCCACCGCATAAAGCCGATGTGTATATTCCTAAGGAGTGATTTTTTTATTGTAATTTGTATCAAATAGGTTATAATAGCAGATAGTAAAATGTCACCTTAATAATGATTTGAATGTCAAAAGCCGATTTATTAATTAACTTCATCAATTTGCACAATTTATACATTGATAAGTAATAGGAAAACAAATTTCATTCGCAACACGTTCTCACTTGAATGAAGTACGTAATGGTACATAAGACCATAAAATACATGGTCTAAGTACCAACGACTTCAAACAGTTGCTCATTAAAATATTGTTTCCTATTACTTAAGTTTTTCCTTTCCTTGCGCAAATTGATGAAGACGATTTGTTAGAAATGCTTTTGACACCTCAATCAATAATAAAAATTAGAATAGGAAGTGTACTATGTATAAAATAGATTTCAACAAACCATGCCGGATACATTTTATCGGTATTGGCGGTATCAGTATGAGCGGATTTGCAGAGTATCTACATAACATCGGATTTAAGGTCAGCGGATCTGACAAACAGAAAAGTAAAATCACCGAGCATTTATCCAGTCTGGGTATTGACGTCCAATACGGACAAAGACGCGCAAATATTACCCCGGATATAAAATTTGTCGTTTATACGGCTGCCATTGCCAAAGATAATGAGGAGTTCATGGAGGTACAGAGGCAGGGTATCCCCTTGCTCAACCGTTCTGAACTGATCGGCCAGCTGATGGCAAATTTCAGTAATGCCATCGCGGTATCCGGTACCCACGGTAAGACAACGACCACCTCGATGCTCTCACAGATCTTTATCGACGGCAATCTGGATCCCACCATCTCCGTAGGCGGAATCATGGAATCCATCGGCGGTAATATCCGTATGGGCAATTCCGAGCATTTTATTGTAGAAGCCTGCGAATACACCAATACCTTTTTGGACTTTTTTCCGAAGAGAAGTATCATATTAAATATTGATGAAGATCATCTGGATTTCTTTAAGGATTTAAACGATATACGCAAATCCTTCCATGCCTTTGCAAAATTGCTTCCAAAGGATGGACAGCTTTTTATTAACGGAGAAATTGATCATTATGAAGACATTATTCAGGATGTTGACTGCGAGGTATTTACCTATGGTATTGCCGATCCGGCTTACCGTAAATCCGAACGGACCTTTGATTATGCGGCAGACAACATCGATTTTGACGATATGAGTGACGGAAGCTTTGATCTGTATTATAAAGGCCGGTTTGTAGACCGTATTCAGCTGGATGTGCTCGGTCTTCATAATGTTTCTAACTCTTTGCCCGCCATTGCTTTATCGATGCAAGTCGGCATTCCGATCGAGACCATCAAGAAGACACTCAAAACCTTTAAAAATTCCAAGCGGCGTTTTGAATATAAGGGCAGCATCAAGGGTGTAAAGATTGTGGATGATTATGCACATCATCCGACGGCCGTAACCGCTACGCTGTCTGCGGCACGGGCATATCCGCATAATAACCTCTGGTGCGTGTTCCAGCCCCATACCTATAGCCGGACCAAGCAGCATTTGAAAGAGTTTGCACAGGCTTTATCCCTTGCCGATAAAATTGTACTGTCCGATATCTATGCATCCAGGGAAAAAGATCCCGGCGATATTTCCTCCCGAGATTTGGCCCGAGAACTCGAGCTTTTGGGGAAGGAAGTATACTATTTTCCTAGTTTTGATGAAATTGAAAACTTTTTATTGTCCCATTGTATGAACGGCGACCTGTTGATAACCATGGGTGCCGGAGACATTGTTTCCGTGGGAGATTCCCTTTTAGGATTGTAGTTATCCACGTTATCCACAGTATTATCAACATTTTACGTGAAAATATACTGTGGATAATTTTTTTATTCTATTTCATTCTACAAATATAGACTTTCCACCCAAAATATTCATGAATTCTATAGCGCTCCTTAATATCTTACATATATTTACATGTGGGTATGGCCGATCTATCCACATTATCCACGTTATCCACATTTTGGTTTATCGACCGAAAGCCCCGGAAATGCGCTATTTCCAGTTATCCTTTTCTATGCTATAATGTTGCAGAACTTAAAAATACTGCTAGAGGAGGATAGGTAAAAATATGAACAAGATATTAATAAACGCGCAAGGTATTTCTGAATTTACATTAATTCCAAATATCTTTATCGACAAATTTCTGCCTGCTGCGAATGGGGCATATGTAAAAGTTTATCTCTACCTGCTGCGTTGTTTCTCCGGAAGCTGCCCAGAAGTAACAATTTCCTCCATTGCGGATTGTTTAGACAACACGGAGAAAGACATCATTCGTGCCTTAAATTATTGGGAAAAGCTTCATTTGCTTTCCTTAACACGGAATATCAAGAAAGAAATTACAGAGATCACGCTGGTCGATCTACGTAATATGGATGCGGTCACCGATACACAGCCGGGTCAATTTGCCGGAAGAGTCAACAGGAATACCGAACTTACGAACTCCGACTCTGAGCTGGATGAAATAGCGGTTAGTATACATACGGAAACCAAACCGGTACAAAGGCAGAGTTATCCGCCTGAGAAAATTGCTCAGATGTCAGACAACGATGAAATTAAATGGTGCATGCATATTGTTGAGATCTATCTTGACCGGCCGCTGAAACCGATGGATGTACAACTCATCCTCTACCTTTACGAGGAGCTTCATTTTTCTGCCGAGCTCATCATGTACCTTTATGAATATTGTGTTTCCAAGGGAAAGAAGAACACTTCCTATATCGAGGCGGTTGCTCTTACCTGGGCAGAGGAAGGAATCGATACGGAGGAAAAGGCGAAGGAAGCCGCAGCCTCCTATAATGAGCATTTTAATGCCGTGAACAGAGCGTTTGGCATGAACCGGTCACCCGGACAGATTGAGCGGCAATACATAAAAAAATGGGTGGAAGTATTTAAGTTCCCCGATGATATCATTACGGAAGCCTGTAATCGGACGATATTAAGAACGCAGAAGCCGGACTTTAAATATACCAACAAAATTCTTGAGACCTGGTTCAAAAAAGGGGTAAAGGATCAAGCGGATATTGCAAAGCTGGACGAAGAATTCATGAAGAGCAACAATGCACACAACGCGCAAAACGCGCAAAAGGTAACTCCGATGGGAAAACCAAGTAACAACAAGTTCAATCAATTTCCTCAAAGAACCTATTCCGCTAAGGATTATGCTGATTTGGAACGGAAGCTTCTGAACAAGGGATTATAAAGGAGATTATGTACTATGGCAATTAAAAATGATCATTATAACCAAATTCTACGGGAGTATGACAATCGACAATTTGCCAACAAGCATGCGCTGGATAAACGGCGCGAGGAAGTATTTGCTGCGGTTCCTAAGATTAAGACTCTGGAGGATGAGATGATTTCTCTGGCTGCCGAAAGCGGCAGGAGAGCGCTCTTTGGTGACGAATCCAGCCTGACCGAATTAAAGGAAAAGACTTCTGCGCTAAAATCCAGGCAAATAGAGCTTCTCACCTTAAACGGTTATCCTTCCGATTATCTCGAGCTGCATTACCGGTGTAAGAAATGTAAGGATACCGGATTTATCGGAAATGAAAAATGCAATTGTTTTAAACAAGCCATAGCGGACTTAATCTATGACACTTCCAATCTCAAACAAACCTTAGTACAGGAGAATTTTAAGAACTTCTCCTTTCAGTACTATTCCGATGATTATGTTGACGAGACTACCGGGTTATCTCCGCTTTCTAACATGCAGAAGATTGTGGCAGTTTGCAAGAGCTACATCCGGCATTTTAAGAATCAGCATGACAATCTCCTGCTGACGGGGAATACCGGCGTCGGAAAAACCTACCTTGCAAATTGTATTGCAAAGGAGCTTTTGGACCGGGGCAATACCGTTATCTATTTGACTGCCTTTCGATTGTTTGATATATTAGAGAAGAATAAGTTTGGGAAAAATGAGGAAGATACTCACCTTGCTGCAAACCAGTTTGAATATATCCTGGATTGTGATTTACTTATTATTGATGATTTAGGAACCGAATTAAATAATGCATTTACTTCCTCTCAGTTATACTTGATTATTAACGAACGTCTTTTACGGCAGAAATCAACAATAATTTCTACCAATCTATCACTTGAAAATCTGAATACCAATTACAGTGAACGGGTATATTCAAGAATCATCAGCAGCTATGCCATTTGTCGAATTTTCGGAGAAGACATCCGCTTACATAAAGCAATTAATAATATAAAATAATATTATTAGTGAAAAGCTTCTTGACGAAACATATTGATAATGGTATAACTTTAAGTGCTTTTAGAAGAACGAACAATCAACTATATGGAGGGAAATGTAATGCCAAATGAGAAGATCCTAGAAACAATTCCTGTGGGAACGCTGGGCATCATTGCACTGGAAAGCAGTAAAACCTTAGGTCAGAAAGTGAATGATTATCTTGTAAAATGGCGTAACAGCAGGGAAAGTGAGCACAAAGGAACAATTGCATTTGCCGGTTATCAAAGAGATTCCTACCTGCTGAATGCATGTTGCCCAAGATTCGGTACTGGCGAAGCGAAGGGCCAGATTAAAGAGTCCGTTCGAGGATCCGACCTATACTTACTTGTAGATGTAACGAATCATAGCTTAACCTACACTGTTTGCGGAAAAACAAACCACATGTCACCGGACGATCACTATCAGGATTTGAAGAGAATCATTGCTGCCGTGGGCGGTAAAGCAAGAAGAATCACGGTTATCATGCCTTTTCTGTATGAAAGCAGGCAGCATAGACGCACATCCAGGGAGTCCCTTGACTGCGCTTTGGCTCTTCAGGAATTAATTCATATGGGTGTGGACAGTATCCTTACTTTTGATGCCCACGATCCCAGAGTTCAGAATGCAATTCCCCTTAGCAGCCTGGAGACGGTTACAACTACGTATCAATTTATTAAGGCTATGATAAAATACGTTCCGGATATTCGTATTGATGCCGATCATATGACGATCATCAGTCCGGACGAGGGCGGAATGTCAAGAGCCGTGTACTATGCAAACGTGCTCGGCCTGGATATGGGTATGTTCTATAAGAGAAGGGATTATACCCGAATTGTTGACGGCCGTAACCCTATCATCGCTCATGAATTTCTTGGTTCCGATCTTGAAGGAAAAGACATACTAATTGTCGACGATATGATTTCCTCCGGTGAAAGTATGCTGGATGTGGCAAACGAATTAAAAAGAAGAAAAGCCGGCAGAATTTTTGTTGCCGCCGCATTTGGTTTATTTACAAATGGACTTGATAAATTCGATGAAGCTTACAACAGTGGTTTAATATACCGGGTTCTTTCCACAAACCTGATTTATCAAAGTCCGGAGCTTCTTCAGAAACCTTACTATATTAATGTAGACATGAGCAAATACATTGCCCTCCTTATCGATACCTTGAATCATGATAACAGCATAAGTGCTCTGCTAAACCCTATTGAGAGAATTCAGAGAATTATGAAGAAGCATCATGAGGATATTAAGAATAGACCGTGAATAAGTTCCCTTTAAATAATTTGAGTGTCATAAGCTAATTTATAGTTACTATTCACTTCATCAATTTGCTAGGAAGGCTTTTGGCACTCCTATTATTTGTCAATCTAACAGGCACTTCACTTTAGTTGCCCGCTTGGCTGTCCGGAGG
>ENA-UOOR01003396-UOOR01003396.1-fermentation-metagenome-genome-assembly--contig:-NODE-3396-length-14150-cov-4.107414_pt1 | contig 14150 bp, 17 predicted proteins | sample MGYA00245780_ERZ724029 | MGnify/ENA primary metagenome ERZ724029 (study PRJEB28704, sample SAMN03018315) | fermentation metagenome | biome: anthropogenic terrestrial biome; feature: soil; material... | reverse complement strand
GCAGGCTTTCGCGTTTTACTTCTCAACTTTTTGCATCCTATCTGTACCATGCAAAGCGCTTTCGCAGGCTTTCGCGTTTTACTTCTCAACTTTTTGCATCCTATCTGTACCATGCAAAACACTTTCGCTAGCTTTTCTGTTTTGCTTGGTCGTTTATGGTCTGCGAAAAGTGAGATTGGTCGCTTCGGTTTGCGAAAAGTGAGATTGATTCTCGTCGCTTGTCGCTCGTAGTGAAAGCTTTTACCCAACCGGGGCTGGATGGTGTTCTCTGGTGTAATTGAATTTCTTCATCCCGTCTTCTTAGGTTTTGCGGAGGTTGAAAGCAAGAAATTCATCTGGAACAAGGAAACACCATTCTGCCCCGGTGGAGATTAATAATCTTATCCTTTCACGTACCCCTGTAAGCTTTTGAACCGAACCTTTTTCCGTCGCAGCAGATCGACAAAGGCTTCTAAACGAGTCATCATCCCCGCCTCAGCCGAATGCTCATCGATGACCAACGTCAAGATGGGCAGCTGGTAAGTGGCACTAACCGCCGGGGTAATGCTCTGGGCGACAATCTCCGGCATACAGGTGAAGGGAAGAACTTGAATCACCCCATCCAACCGGTTAACCCCGGCATCCACCACCTCCGCAATCGTCTCCCGGCCATGACCGCCAACCGAGGAGGCGAGAAAAGGTTCCGACAGCAAAGCAGTACGGTGCCTATGGTGGGGATAGCAGAAGCCCAGCAGATGTTCCTCCGCCCATTGTGAAATCGACATGGAGCGGACTACTTCCACGCCCATCTCCCCGAGCAACATCTCTAAATGAAAATTCACCCGCGGTTCCAAGACCATATAGATCTCACCGATAATTTTCACCCGGATCGGCGGTGTTCCGGTCTCCGGCAAGCGATTTTTCTTCAGCCACTCTGCTAACTTCTGGTAATGGCGGCCTAATTGCAGAACCTTCGTTTCCTGGCGCATCGCGGCGAGAAATCTCTCGTAACTACGCTGAGTTTCTCTTTGATCCTTACTACGGGGTAAATCGTAACGGAAAAGCGCATTCCCCTGGTCTACCCAACGTATTTTCTGCCAAGCCAGTCTTAAGGCCGCTACAGCCTGGTGGAGGGGGACGTTTTCCAGCAACACCTGCACAGCATGGTATAATTCCTGCCGCTTCCCTCCCAACGGTTCGAGGAGTAAGAGCTTGAATTTGTAACCTAAATCCTCGAGAATCTGTTGTTGGATCTGGGCGTAGTATCCGAATCGACAAGGACCTACCCCACCGGCCATCACGATGCCTTCCGCCCCCTGTTCCAGCCCTTCAATAAAATTGCCCAGGTTAATCTTGAAAGGGAGGCACGCCCCTTCCGGTGAATACTTAGCACCCAATTCAAAAGTGCGTTTATTGGTCGGCGGGGCCGGCACCGCCTCATGACCTAAGCCGTTGATTAAAGTCTCCACCGGAATCGAAAGCAATCCCATGTGGGGAAAGGTTAGACGCAACTTAATCTCCTCTTTCTATTCAACAGATCGATAAAGGCTTCGATTCTGGTCACAAATCCGGCCTCTCCCGAATGCTCGTCTAAATCCAGCTGCAAGAGGGGCAGCCCCAGTACTTTTGCCTCCTTCTTAATCAACTCCCCGATTAAAGCCTCTGGGCCGCAGGCAAAAGCGCTAAGGTAAATAACCCCTTCTACCTTTTGCTTACACAAAAGACGGAAGGTTCCAAAAATCCGCTGGCTCAAGGTCCAAAACAAGGGTTTAGCCAAAACCCCTAATTCCACCTCAATCTGCTGCGGCGTGAAAAACTCCGGGGCCAGTACTTTAAAGCCATACCGACGCAACAGACCAATTGTGTCCAAATTGATAAAGGAATCATATAAACAGTAGGGATGTCCGATCAACCCGATGGCACGTTGGCTTTTTTCCGGACTAAGTAAAGCCCCACCCAGCAAGACCTTTTCGGCCTCCACAGGTAACAGTCCTTGTTGAAGGAGATGGTGGTAGGCACGGAAGGCTTGCTCCGCCTTGCGCAGCCCTTTTCTAATTTGGCCGTAGGAAAAGCCCTGGCGTAGGGCTTCCGGGAGGGCCTTAGCCGATCCCAACGCACAGTTTTTTTCACTTTTCCAGACCATAATCGGATGATCGCCCACGGCCTGCTTAGTCATTTCCGGTAATCCCATAAATTTCGGGCAAATATAATCTTTGCGGTTAATACTAACCAAACGGGGGATTAACAAGACATCACACTTGGATTTTAAGGCCAGCGTATGTCCAAGGAATACTTTCACCGGTAAACAAGCTTCGTCCACCGCGGCTTTTACCCCGGCATTTAGAAGCTTTTTCCCGGTTGGTGCCGACACCAGCGGGGAGAGACCCAACTCCGTTAAAAAAACCTGCCAAATCGGGCCATACCAGTAATAAAGTAAAGCCCGGGGAATCCCAATTTTAATCATAACCCCTCCTTCAGGTCGGTACCCCAACGGATACAACACAAAAAGCTTAAACCGGCAAACCGTGGTATTTAAGAATCTCCTCAATTGCCCTGGTGGTAATAGTGGCGCCTGCGCTCGCCCGGTCCGCCGGGGACATTTTGCCGATATCACCAATCCCCACCACCACAGGAACTTGCAGCCCATTCAACACATCAACCGTGTCGCCTTCCACCTTTTTTCCGCCTTCCGGCTCCGGGTGGCCTTTCTTATCGACCGCTCCTAGGTGGACCTGACCCTCCTGGGTAATGGAAAAACTCACCGGTACACCAGCCACGTGTTTCGTATCGGCGGCGACGGCAATTACCCCTAAGACTTGAAACGCGTCATCACCCATTAAAGCCTCGAGCATCCGTTCGCCATGACCCTTCCCGCGCTCGCCGGCATCATCCGCCATCACCAAGACCGGGTCTCCCTCTGCTTCCTTGATCGCTTTCTGCAGCGCGGCTTCTGGCAATGGGGTGGGATTTCCAGCCGAAGCGGAAATTGTCCTTAAGCCCAGTTTTTCCCCAGCCGTTTGAATACTCTGCCGAGCCTGGTTATCACCGTCGGTAATGACAATGATCCTCTTCTTCTTCATCCTGCACCTTCCTTATCAGCTCTTCTTGCACAGTGCCAACCAACTGGCGCAACCGGGGGAGGGAGCTAATGATCCCCCTGGCCGCCAGTGATTTACCGATCCGATGCCACCGTAGTTTTTTCGACATAAACCCGCCGATCCGGGTCTTCAGTCTAATTGCCGCTAAAGTATTGACCAGTAAGATCTGGTCGGCCTGTCCCACGTGACCGGCTAAACTAAGCATCGCGCGGATACAAATCGGAGCCTGACTATTCAGGCCCAAAATATAAACCTCATTATCAGCGGTATCCCGACCCACCAAATACGGTTCACCCCAATCGGCGGCTTCGGCCAGATCAAATTCGGGAATCGCCATAATGGCTTCCTTTGTAACCGGCCCTACCATCGGCAGCTTTCCCAGATGTAATTGGGCGGCCACCACCGAGGAATGAGCGCGGCCATAACAATGATAGATTATTTTCATTCTACAAGTTCCTCTGTACTTGATCGACCAGTTGGCCGATGGCATTATACCAACCGCATAACCTCGGCCTAGCCTTAACCTCCATGGGATTGTTTCGGTTTAAATAAGCTTTGCAGTTAATAAAGAGGTAGTTTGTAGGATCTTCGTCCAAGAGCGGCAGCATTTTTTTGATTGTTTTCAGTACTAAATCCGGTTTGCGACCCACCGCTAGAATAAACACTGTTTCCCCTTTCCGCCCTTGTCCCAACTGAAGAATGGTACCAACTTCCCGCTGCCCCACACCTTTACGAAAAGGGAGCTGTTGTCTGAGCAGAAAAGCTAGCTCCTTTCCCGTCTTAACGCTGGGAGGGAAATAACCCAGATGGATAGCTGCTGCAATCGGCGCCACCGCATCTTTCCCCTCCCAGTGATAAATCACTTTAAATCCTCATTCCTCCTTCGGGTCCTCACCATCGGTGCCTGTTCCACCCGTCGTTCCACCAATTTTAGCGCCGCTTCTACCCAAACCACCATTGATCGCAGAATAGATCCCAATTCCGACAATGGCGAGTCCGATAATCCAGAGGAGCGCGCGGGTCGACCCGCCACCAACAGCGCGATTACTGGCCCCCGCCCTGGTTAAAACATCCTGGGCTGCCGTGGCAAAGATGGCTGCTCCCCTCTCTGCTTCTTCCCGGCTATTTTGATGGGCACCCAGTTCTACCAGGAGCATCCGTGGAGCCAGATCCTGATTATACTTACCTTTGCCATAAAAAATCCCTTTAATAAAACCCGGGTACTTCTTATCCACTTCTGCTTTGACTTGTTGGGCGAAAGCCTCATTGGCTTTCATATTCGGATTCTGCCTGCCCACCACCAATTGGGCTTTGGTGACCGCCGTATTGTTAATCTCCTCGGCATACTCATCGGGCGGTACAGCATCACGGTGTATATCAATCAAGGCAATCGGGTTTTTTTTGAGCAATTCAACAGCGGTTCGCCGAGAGCGGTCATAAGCCATGGCATCATGGGGCTCATGGGAGGTTTTATCGTGCACAACGTTGCTCCCCCGCTCCTGTAAAGTCTGCGCCATGGAATCACCAACGCGTAAGATTCCTCCGTTGCCATGGACACTAGAGCTTCCATCGGTCGGAACGTATGATTCGTCCGAATGGGTATGGTAAATGGCCACCGGCCGGTTTTCCCCCTGAACATACTCTTCTCCCCTAGCCAAGAGCTGAGAGAGGGCAGTACCAATCCTTGCGGCTAAGGACGGGACGATCGCTGCTTCTAAATTCACTTTACGTACCAACCGCAGATGGGCGGTGTCCTCTTTAACTTCTTCCACCCGGTAGAGGTAATTATCGGCTGAAAGGTATTGATCGCCTTTTCCCACCTGATGGCTTGTGCGGCAGATTACTTCTCCCTCTTCATTCACCAGTGTATAGTAACCATCTTCCCGCTCGGTTTCTCCCCAGACCGGAATAGTTAAAGCGAGGAGTAGTAACAGGACTAAGCTGCAAATTCGGCATCCTTTTTTAGCCATTTTCGTCGCCTCCTTCCCTTTGGTCGGGTTCCTGAAGCCCCTCCGGACGATCCGGGGAATGATCCGGTCCTCCCTGCAGCCTTTCCCGGGTTTCACCGATGACTTCGGCTATGATAACCCCGATTAACCCCGCCAGAACCACCGTATCTAAGACGCCGGCCCCTCCGATGCGGGTCGGACCGAAACGTCCGGTCACCGCCCCTTCGATGGCACGGATCAGATCAGCTAAGATTATCCCCATCGTGGCGCTGACAAACGCTAGCCGCCGCGAACGTCCGATTAGATAAGCGGTAATCCCGGCAATGATCCCCCATAGATATTGTGGTTCAATAAACCCAGCATAGGTGTCAAAAGCATAGATTTTCGACACCCCATAGATGACAGCGCCGACCAGTAAAGATCCCCAGATGCCGCGGTTCGTCTCTTTCGCCGTTCCCGCCCGGTATAGTACATAAATACTGAGCGCCAGCGGGATAATGGCGCCCCCGAGATTGATACTGACCGGCGGTTCGCCACGGTAGAGCGGGATCTCAATAAAACTGCCCACCACCATTGCGCCGATGATGATTAAAGCTTGTTTATCTGTAAGGTACAAGCGGTCCAGAACCTGCTGGGCTAAACCAAGGAGAATCAAAATTCCCGCCCCAATTAGCAGCAACAAACCAATGCTCATCTCGTTTCCTCCTTCTGCAATTCTCGAAGCTAAAATTTATTATCCCACCGCTTTAAATTCCAATTCGGGCTTTTTGCGTTGTCAGTTGAATAAACCATATAAAAAAGGCCTTCCTCCGTAGAGGAAAGCCTCCAAAGCCAGCTTGGCTTTTTAACTTTATTCCTGGTCTTGGTTTAGATTCATCTTCTCCGCCAAAAGGTCACCTAGGTTAGAGGAGAGCGGTTTTTCTTCAAGGCCGGGGATGGATTGGGATTGTTTTTGTCCGCGGGGTTCACGGTGTTCACGGTGTTCTCGAGCCGGTTCTGGTTTTCTCTCCTGTGCTTCGCGGAGGCTTAGACCGATTCTACGATCCTCCGCATCAACTTTCACTACTTTCGCCCGGACGGTCTCCCCGATCTTTACTACTTCATCCGGTTTTTCGACCCGTCGGTCGCTGAGTTGGGAGATATGAATCAGACCATCGATCCCTTCCTCTAAATTAACGAAGGCACCGAAAGAAGTCAGGCGGACCACTTTTCCGTCAACCACATCGCCCACCTTGTATCTTTCCCCAATTCCACTCCAGGGATGGGGCGTTAACTGTTTTAAACTAAGGGAAATTCTTTTTGCTTCCTGGTCAACCTTAATGACGAGGACCTGAATTTCCTGGCCTTCAGTCAGTCGCGCCGACGGGTGGGGGATCCGCTCCCAAGCGATCTCAGAAATATGGAGGAGTCCTTCGACGCCCTCCCCTAAATCAACAAAAGCGCCAAAGGGAGTTAAGCGGGTGACCACGCCCGTCCGGGTCTGGTTTTCAGCCAATTCCGCATACATTTTAGCTTCAACTACCGCCCGTTCTTCCATTAACACCTCTTTCCGCGAAAGCACGGCTCGATGCCGCTCCGGTTCAAAATCAATCACATAAAATTCCGCCTCCAACCCCTCCAAAGCAGTCAGATCACTGACATACCCTAAATCCGCATGGGAAGCGGGAAGAAACACAATCAAACCTTCGACGTTGACCTGGAGGCCGCCTTTGATCGCCCGGATAATTTTTCCCGTTACCCGTCGGCGCTGCTCAAAATCGGCTTTTAATTTTTCCCAGGCCCCTTCTTCATCAGCCTTTCTCTTCGAAAGCTGGGTTTTTTCGTCTTCGGCCTTAACGACCATCACATTAATTTTTTCCCCAACCTCTACCACTTCACGGGCAGAAGCCACTTTTTCGTTAGTCAATTCCGCCAAGGGAATTGTAAAGTCGGACTTCCCGCCTACATTGACCGCTATTTCGTCATCATTAACCAGGACAACGGTGCCTTCTACAATTTTCCCCTGTTCCAAATTGGGGATCTCCTCAAGGACCATTTCCCCATTATCCATGGCTGATTCTCCATTCTCCGGTACCATTTCTCCATTCTCCACTTTATCTACCTCCTCTGTCAGCTGTCCGTTCGTAACTTGATTTTCTTCCATAGTTATACCTCCTGAATAATATTATAATATTGTTCCAGCCAGCTTGCGACCTCGTCGATCTGATCTTGCGGCGTCGACGCACCAGCTGAGACACCAACTATACGTTTATCTTCTAACCACTTAGGATTAATCTCTGCTTTTGATTCTATATGATATGTTGGCGTAAAGGAAGACCCGATCTCTACTAATTTGCGAGTATTCGCCGAATTTTTTCCTCCGATCACCAATAAAATGTCAACCTTTTGGGCAAGGTCGGCCGCTTCAGTCTGGCGTTCCCGGGTCGCATGGCAAATTGTATTAAAGACTTTTAACTCCTTCGTCAAGGGTAGCAAAAGATTCACCACTAGGGCCAACTGCTGTTGGGAGAGGGTCGTCTGGCAGACCAGACCAAGTTTGGCCTTAATTGAACCACGATGCACCTCCTCCGGCGCCGACGGATTTACCACGATGGCTTCCCCGTCCACCGTATCAACCACCGCCTGGACTTCCGGATGGAGGGGATCACCCACCACCACGACCTGATAACCATCGCGCCGTAACCCCTGGGCAAGTTTCTGTTCTTGTTTAACAAAAGGGCAGGTCGCATCAATCACCTTTAAGCCCCGTTCTTCCGCGTCCATAAAAATCTGCGGTCCGGCACCATGGGATCGAATGAGCAGAATCCCGCCTGATTCGGCTTCTTCTAAAGCAGAGATGGTTTTGATGCCACGGCTTTCCAAATCCGCAATCACCCGGGGGTTGTGAATCAAAGGCCCTAATATATAAACCGGCTGCCGGTGGTGGGAGCGACTTGCCAGCGCAATCTCCAGCGCCCTTTCCACTCCAAAGCAAAAGCCGGCTTTCTTTCCAATCATAATATTACCCATTTTCCATTCCCGCCCCTGTATTTTTCCTCAATTCCGTCAGACGGGTAAAGATCTGGTCGGTTCCCTCTCGGATCAAATCTTTCTTCGCCGCAGGCCCTTCCAGTTTGAAAGGCGAACCCACGTATGCTCTGATCCGGGGAAACCGGAATAAAGACAGTCCGCGCGTGCCGGTAAACACCATTGGAAGAATCATCGCTCCGCTTTCAACCGCAAGCAACGCAGCCCCCTGTCGCAAAGGATGGATTTTCCCGTCCTTATGGCGCGTGCCTTCGGGAAACATCCCCAGGACTTTACCAGCGGAGAGTACCTCTAGAGCCGAACGGAAAGCCCCCCGGTCGCCTTGACCTCTTTTGACTGGAAATGCGCCTAACCGCCGAAGCAAACCGCCAAAGAACGGAATCCGAAAAAGCTCCTCTTTGGCCATAAAACAAACCTGCCGTTGACGCAGGCTGCAACCGACAACGATCGGGTCGATTAAATTGGTATGATTAGCCACGACAATAACCGGACCTTTTTCCGGTAACTGTTCAGCGCCTACAACCTTCAATCCGTAGAATAATTTGAGCATTCCGTAGAGTAGATCTCTGCATAACCTGTACAGCAAAAATGTCAGTCCTCCTGATTTAAGAAAATACAAGCCTGTCGATGCGAACTAAGGTAGCCAGCGTGAGCGACCTAAACTAGCGACAAGATCCGAGCGACCACTTCCTGGATGGAGAGTCCGCTGGAATCAATGGTTACACTGTCCGCCGCCGGTCGCATGGGGGCAACCGGTCGTCCGGAATCGAAAGCATCCCTTTGTTTTAAATCTTCCTGAATCTCATGTTTCGTAACCGCCGCTCCTTTGGCTTGTAATTCAAGCCACCGCCGCTGCGCCCGTTCCTCAAGGGAAGCGATGAGAAAGATCTTCAAGTCAGCCTGGGGAAGCACCACGGTACCAATATCACGACCATCCATTACTACTCCACCTAGGTGACCAATGATTTGCTGTTGTTTGACCAGTACCGCCCGGACCCCGGCCACCGCTGCCACGATAGAGACCTTTTTCGTCACCTGATCGGCGCGAATCTGGTCGCTTACATCTTCCCCATCCATAAAAAGATGATAGCCCCCGTCGGCAGTCTGTTTAAACTCCAAAACGGTTTGTGTAGCCAAGTTCGTCAGGGCTTCCTCCTGGGTCAGCACAATTCCAGCCCGTAACGCTTTTAAAGTAATCGCCCGGTACATTGCCCCCGTATCCAGATATAAAATCCCTAAAGCATCTGCCACCAGTTTGGCCACGGTACTTTTACCGGAACCGGCCGGGCCATCGATGGCTATCGTTATGCGCTTATTCAATATTCTTCCCATCCGTCTCTTCTTCACCCTTATCCGGCGTGTAGTCTTCCCTGGCTTGATGAACAACCTTTAACGCCTGTAATAGGTTTTCCTCCAACCGGCCCAAGACCTCCCGCACATAAAGGTTGGCTTCTTTCTCCACTTGCTGAATATAGCTGTAAGCTTTAGTTTTAAGTTCCTTACTCTCTTCTTGCGCCAGTTTTGTCAGATGGTGTTCAGAGAGGAGGCGCTGGGCTTCCGAAGAGGAATGTTCGCGGAGACGGTCCGCCTCTTCCTGTGCTTCCCGGATAATATGTTTTTTTTTCTGGAGAAGCTCCTCCGCCGCCTTCACCTCGGAGGGTAAAGTCAGCTTAACTTTTTTTAAAATCTCCAAGGCCTCATCGGCTGGGACCAAAGCGCGTCCAGCGAAGTGGGGGCTTTTTTTAATTAACTCCTCCAAGCGGTCGAGGAGCGCTAATAAATGGCTACTACTCATCTTCTACCCCCGCTTTTGTTTTTTTCCGCAAAGGTCCAAGGACCGCCGGAGGAACCAGCCCTTCCGGATCGCCACCAAACAGGACAATTTCTTTCACCATACTTGAACTGAGAAAGGAATATTCATTAGCGGTCATCATAAACACGGTTTCAATTTCCGGGGCTAAGTGCTTATTGGTCAAAGCCATTTGAAACTCATATTCAAAATCGGAAATTGCCCGTAATCCTTTGACGATCACCTGTGCCTTGTGGGCCCGGGCAAACTCCACTTGCAAACCACTAAAATGGTCAACGCGGACATTGTGCAAATGCGCTTCCTTAATCACTTGTTTGAGGAGGGTGATTCGCTCTTCAACAGTAAATAAATGTTTCTTCCCAGGGTTATGGCCGACAGCGACGATCACCTCATCAAAAACCTGCGCTGATCTTTGAATGATATCCAGATGACCGTTGGTTGCCGGGTCAAAGCTACCCGGGCAGATGGCAATAGCCATCGTCATCAGCTCCATCGGTAATATACTTCCAAAATTCCAAGGATACTTCCCCATATACCCGCTTATCTACCCGCTGCAAACAGTCTACTTGGTTGGGCAGAAGATCGTACTTGGGAATTTCCACCACCAGCTGTCCGGTAGGAGTCAGCAGCGGCAGCCGGGAAATCAACTCTATGACCCGTAACCAAAGCTTAGCTTTAAAAGGGGGGTCCAGCAAAATAAGATCGAAGGCCTGCTCTTCCCGGCTGATTTTCGGTAAAATCCGCAGGACATCAACGGGAAAGATGCTGACCTCCGTGGTGACGTCGGGTAGACGTTGTAGATTCTGTTTTAAGAGGCGTAAACCCTTCGGATCGTTTTCCACAAAACAAACCTCACGGGCTCCACGGCTTAAAGCCTCAATCCCAAGGGCTCCGGATCCGGCAAACAAATCCAAAACCCGCCCATGCCGGAAGCTATCACCCAGAATGCTAAAAAGAGCTTCCCGCACCCGATCCGTAGTCGGCCTTAGTCCTTGATGAGTTGGTCCCAGCAGTTTTTGTCCGCCGTACTTTCCACCTGTAATTCGCATCTTTACCCTACTTTAATTCACTCCACCGAGAAGAGATAATAGTATAGAGGTTGTCCACCATAATATAATTCCACTTCCGCATCGGGAAAGAGCGACTGAGCTTTTTCCAGAACACCCTCTGCTTCCTTCTCGTTTACGTCATGGCCATAATAAATAGTAATAAATGAATCCTCGCCTTCCATGCAATGCGTAAGTAAGTCAAGGAGAACAGCGGAGGCGTCCTTCCCTTTACAGGTAATATCGCCTTCCTTTAAACCGATAATATCCCCTTCTTGAATCTCAAGACCATTATAGGTAGATGTTCGCACCGCAAAGGTAACTTCACCGGTAATTACCGTGCTAATGGCTCTGGTCATGGCCTCCTGGTTATTGACCAAGGACTCTTCTGGGGTAAAAGCCATCAAAGCAGCGACTCCCTGCGGGATAGATTTCGAGGGGATAACCGCTACCGGAATATCGGTCAATTCGCCGACTTGCCCGGCAGTCATCACGATATTTCCATTATTCGGTAGAATAAGCACCTGTTTGGCCGCCACTTTCATTGCCGCCTGGTATAAATCTTCCGTACTTGGGTTCATCGTCTGACCGCCAGCGATCACCTCATCCACACCTAGACTGCGGAAGATATTCTGGAGACCCTCCCCGGAAGCAACCGCCACCAGACCAATCTCTTTCACCGCTTCTGGAGGCTGGTCGCGACGGAGCTTCTCTAGACGTTGTTGGCTCTGTTCCACCATGTTGTTGATGTCAATCTCTGATAATTCGCCCAGATGAACAGCATAATCTAAAATAAGGCCGGGATTATTAGTATGAATATGAATCTTTACCGTCTTTTCGTCTCCCACTACTAGCATACTGTCACCATGGGGCGAAAGATCATCTTTGATCGTTTCCAACGCAAGATTTTCGCCACGAACAATAAACTCTGTACAATACTGGAAAGTAATGTTTTCCAGATCAAAATCATCCTCGACCGGCGCAAAGATATCCTTCTTCTCAACCGGAGTAACCGGATCGGTTTTTTTAACGGAGACCTCCTCACCTTTGAGGGCGGCAATCACGCCGGCAAAAAAGAAGAGCATCCCTTGCCCGCCTGCATCAACAACTCCTGCTTGTTTTAGGGTAGGTAACATTTCCGGGGTTTTAGCCAGTACTTGATCGGCGTGTTCATAGACTTGCTCCGTAAACCGGATTAGATCTTTCTCTTTCTCCTGAAGTTTCTGGGCTTTTTCGCCTGCTTCTCTTACCACCGTAAGGATTGTTCCTTCGACCGGTTTCCTGACCGCTTGATACGCGGTATTGGCAGCGCCAACAATCCCCTTGGCGATTTCCGCAATGCCCAGCTTCTCCGCCTTACCCACCGCCCGGGCAAATCCCCGAAAAAACTGGGAGACAATTACGCCGGAATTGCCACGGGCCCCCATCAAAGCGCCCTGCGCCGCACGCTCGAGAATCTCCGGAACTACATCCTTGGCTTTATCCGCTTCTCTTAAAGCAGCTTGAAAAGTAAGGGACATATTCGTTCCTGTATCCCCGTCCGGAACCGGAAACACATTCAAGGCATCGACTTCATCTTTATGCCCTACTAAAGTTTCCACGCCGGCAGCAATTATCTTTTTTAATTTTGGTCCGTCGATTAAATCAAGGCTCAATCCTTGACCCTCCCTACAAATTGCCGTTACTTCCCGTGCGGACACCGGTCACAATCACATTGATCTTGGTGGCCACCACTTCGAGTTGATGTTCAATCGCGTATTTTACATTTTCAATCACATTATGGGCAACTTCATTAATTTTGGTTCCATACTCAACAATAACATAGAGATCAACGATCACCCGGTTATCGTCAATCCGCACTTCAATTCCTTTAGTTAAATTCTCTTTACCCAAAAGTAATTCGGAAATGCCATCCTGAAAACTCCGGGACGACATCCCAACCACACCAAAACATTCCAAGGTAGCAATCCCTGCCACCATGGCAATAGCTTCCGGGGCAACGTCAATCTTTCCCAAAGGTTTTTGGGAATTGACGGAGAGGTTTCTCTCCACAGATCAGACCTCCTTTGAGGATAAAATCTTAAGTTATATTCGCCCTTCTAACCCCATCTCCTGCTCAATTCGGAAAAAACCATGAAAATCCGGGGTTAACCGCGGGGCGAACACCGGCAAACCTTCCTTTCCCTCCCTATTATATAACTAAATTCTTTAAATAACTTCTTTCCTCAACAAAAATATCCTCTTTTCCGAATTATTATCGTAATTTTTGGTAATATTAAAAATAATATTAAACGCATTTTGCTTGCGGTGGTCTGTATGTTGTGATAAAATCAATACTGTCATGTATTAAGCTTTTTGCGTTGTATCCAGCTAAAGAATTTCGGTAGAATATATAGTGTTTGACTTGTTTGCGGCTATCAATATATTGTATCGAAATCCTCAAATCAAATAACAATGCAAAAAGCCCGAATTAAGCTTTGGAGGTGTAAACGAAGTGTCTGCTCGTTGTGATATTTGCCAAAAAGGACAAAAAACTGGTAATCAGGTAAGTCACTCCAACATTAAAACCAGACGGGTTTGGAAGCCGAATATCAAACGCGTCCAAGTTCTCATCAATGGAGCGCCCAAAACCATTAAAATTTGTACTCGTTGCCTACGTTCGGGGAAGGTTAAACGAGCCATCTAGGGTAGAGTGTACCCCCCAAAAAAGGCCTTTTTATAGGTCTTTTTTGTATATTTCTTCGAGATCTCTTTTCTAGCTTAGGTAAATAAAGGAATTTGGCAATGAGGTGATTAATGGTGAGCCGTTACCATCAGATGAAACTTTTTACCGGTACCGCGAACCCTGCTTTAGCCCAAGAAATCGCCGATGTGCTTGGTGTTTCCCTGGGCGGGGTGCGCATTTCCCGTTTTGCGAACGGAGAGATCTATGTCCGTTTTGACGAAAGCATCCGTGGGGTCGATGTTTTCCTGATCCAACCTTTTTCCAAGCCCGTTAATGAGACCCTGATGGAACTGTTAATAATGATTGATGAAACGGGCGTCCGCCGGACGGATTCCCGCCGTGATTCCCTTCTATGCTTATGCCCGCCAGGAAAAGAAGACCGCGCCCCGGGAACCGATTACCGCACGGATGGTCGCCGATATTCTCTCTGCGGCCGGCGCTGACCGGATCTTAACGATGGATCTTCATTCCCCGGCCATTCAAGGTTTCTTTAATATACCGGTGGACAACCTTACC
>ENA-UOOR01003395-UOOR01003395.1-fermentation-metagenome-genome-assembly--contig:-NODE-3395-length-14151-cov-12.873794_pt1 | contig 14151 bp, 10 predicted proteins | sample MGYA00245780_ERZ724029 | MGnify/ENA primary metagenome ERZ724029 (study PRJEB28704, sample SAMN03018315) | fermentation metagenome | biome: anthropogenic terrestrial biome; feature: soil... | reverse complement strand
CCGGATATTGTTTTGCTTGACGTTATGATGCCCATAATGGACGGATTTGAAGTATGCCGTGAAATAAGAAAAATTTCAAATGCTCCCGTTATTATGATTACAGCAAGGGGAGAGGATTTTGAGAGAATTATGGGGCTCGATATTGGTGCGGATGATTATATCGTTAAACCATTTTCTCCCGGCGAAGTAATGGCAAGGGTGAGAGCTGTCATGAGAAGGATAGGAGCCGACAATGTAAGCAGTCAATTATTCATATATGATAATTTAAGAATAAATATGGAAGATTACATGGTTACAATTGACAACAGCAATGTTTCCTTAACAAAAAAGGAAATAGAGATTCTATGGACCTTGGCTGTGAATAAGAACAAGGTTTTTACAAGAGACAATCTTTTAAACAGTCTGTGGGGATATGATTATTACGGAGACAGCCGGACTGTTGATTCTCATATTAAAAGACTCCGCTCCAAAATTGATAATTTCAACCATGAGAATTGGGAAATTAAAACAATATGGGGAGTAGGTTACAAGTTTGAGGTATATGATGAAGAATAAAATTACCATAAAGCTGATTGTATATTTTTCTGCGGCATTAATAGTTTTTTCGATAATTATAGGCGATATATTCATGGTTCTGTTTAAAAACAATGCTGTTGAAATCCATAAAAAAGACCTTGAAAGCCGTGCCATAACAATTGCAGACACAATTTCAGAATTAATGGACGGCACAAGTTTATACTTTGGACAGGGCATGGGAAGGCACAGCGGCATGATGGGCATGCAAGGCGGCTTGGGTTTATATATACGTAATTTAGATGATATTGCCATGGCAGATGCATGGATTGTCGATGAAGAATTGAATCTTTTAATAACAGGAAGCATGTCCCACATGCAATACAATTATGCCGACTTGCCGCAGGATGCGGATATTGTTGTTAAAAACGTATTTAAAGGTGAAACAACTTTCAGTGAAGGCTTCAGCAGGCTTTTAGAATCACCTGCATTGACTGTGGGCACCCCTATTACCTCCAACGGTGAAATTACGGGAGCGCTTTTAATACATTCGCCCGTTAAAGGTATGAATGATGCAATTAATGAAGGCTTCAGGATTTTATTGTTCAGCATTCTTACTGCCTTGATTTTATCTGTATTTTTATCAGTTGCATTAGCTTTAACATTTACCAGACCGCTGGAAAAGATGAAAAACATTGCGGCTTTTCTTGCTGTCGGAAATTACAGCGTAAAAACGGGTATTAAACAAAACGACGAAATCGGTGAGTTAGCAGCAACAATGGACATACTGAGCCAAAGACTCAGTGAAGCGGATGAAGAAAGAAATAGAGTTCAAAAACAAAGGCAGGATTTCATAACAAATATTTCTCATGAATTAAGAACACCCGTAACAGTTATCAGAGGCTCTCTTGAAGCACTTTCAGACGGAGTAGTAAACGAACCTGAGCAGGTTAAGGAATATCATAAACAGATGCTGAATGAGAGCAAAAGTTTAGAAAGACTTGTAAATGACCTTTTAGAATTGTCAAGACTGCAAAATACGGATTTTAGAATAGAAATGCAAGAGCTGAATATCTGTGATGTATTAAAGGATTCTGTCAGAAGCGCTTCTAACTTGGCGAGGCAGAAAAACATAAATATTGAATTCAGTTTGGACAGAGATGTATTTTTAACCAAGGGAGACTATGGACGTCTTCGTCAAATGTTTTTGACAGTCATAGATAATGCAATTAAATTTTCCTATTATAACAAAAGTATTTATATTACTTTAAAAGATAATCATATAATTATTAAAGATGAAGGTATAGGAATATCAAAAGAAGACTTTCCAAATATATTTGACAGATACTACAGTGTGAAATCCGATGAAAACAAAACAGGGACCGGACTTGGACTTACTATTGCAAAACAAATAGCCTTAAGGCATAATATCGAGATGTTTGCTGAAAGCGGGCTTAATGAGGGAACAAGCTTTGTGTTTGTTATGCGGAACAATTTAGAATAAATTATATTATTGAAAATTTACTAAACAAAATATATAATAAAGATGCCCTAACCCTATTTTTCCGACCAAAGGGAGAGAAAAATAGCGGTAGGTCATTCGCAACGAGTGCCAATTTTGTGCGACGAAAGGAGCAAACAAAATTGTGCAACGAGACTGCGGAATTTCATATGTGTTATAAAATTCAGAGGGCTTGGAGGTAGAATGTACATAGAAATTATCAAAGCAATAATATTGGGGATTGTAGAGGGCATAACCGAATGGCTTCCTATCAGCAGCACGGGACACATGATTTTAGCTGAGGAGTTTATAAAATTTGATGCTTCCGGAGAATTTATGGAAATGTTCAGGGTTGTTATACAATTAGGCGCAATTATGGCTGTTGTATTGCTGTATTTCCATAAACTGAATCCATTTGCACCAAGTAAAACACTGAAACAAAAAAAAGATACCATGGATATATGGTTTAAGGTAATAGTTGGTGTTCTGCCGGCAGCTGTCTTAGGACTATTGTTTGATGATTGGTTTGATGAAAATTACTATAATTATCAAACCGTAGCCGTAACTCTTATTGTGTATGGTATTTTGTTCATAATCATTGAAAATAAAAATAAAAGAAAGCCGTCAAGAATAAAAAGTTTTCAGGAGCTGTCATACAAAACAGCATTAACCGTAGGATTTTTTCAAGTGCTGTCCTTAGTACCGGGAACTTCCCGTTCCGGCGCCACCATATTAGGTGCCATAATACTTGGCACATCTCGAAATATAGCAGCTGAATACTCATTTTTCTTATCAATTCCCGTTATGTTCGGAGCAAGTATGTTGAAGCTGATAAAATTCGGTTTTGAATTCACAAATTTGGAATTTGCAGTATTAATAACTGGAATGGCAGTTGCGTTTATTGTATCTGTAATAGCCATAAGATTCCTGATAAGATATATTAAAAACAATGATTTCAAAGCATTCGGCTGGTACAGGATTATTTTGGGTATATTGGTATTGGTATACTTTTGGGGACATTCCTTTAAGATATGACCCCAAAGACTCTCAATTCTTAAAGGTGTGTCCCCATACCTTAAAAAGGAGTACTTAAATGTCTGATGAAAATGTAATAAAAATAACTGAAAAAGCTATGAGGCATCTTAAGAAAAAAGGAAAGCTTCAGGTTACAATTGAAATTCCGGAGAACCGCTTAAGCAGCGAAAGCGTACTTGTGCCCGTTCCGGAGATTATTGCAAGGAAGCCAAAGATTCCTGAAAATTATCAATTATTCACAGTTGACGGAATAGACGTATTTATATCTAAAACGTTAGTAATGCCTAAAAATGAAGTGGTAATTGACTTGGATTCATTCTTAGGTATAAAACTTCTCAATTTATTAGGATTTAAATCAAACGAAGGATGATAAAATGAAAAGGGTTGTTTTCTTGGTTGACATGAATGCCTTTTATATCAGCTGCGAAAAAACACGCCACCCTGAAATTGAAGGCAAGCCGGCAGCAGTGGCAGGTGACCCTGTGAACCGTACGGGAATAATACTAACTGCCAATTATGAAGCGAGAAAATATGGCGTAAAAACTGCCATGATTTTAAGAGAAGCATTTCGGCTGTGTCCGGATTTACTTATTATTCCTCCTGACCATAGTTTTTATGAAAAGAAATCCAAAGAAGTGATGAATATATTGTCAGACTATACTCCAGCAGTTGAGCAAAACAGCATCGATGAAGCGTGGCTGGATATGACAGGCTGCGAAGCTCTATTCGGTCAGCCCGCAGAATCCGCAAAAAGTATTATGGAAAGAATAAAAACGGAGCTTGAGTTGTGGTGCTCCATAGGCATATCGGAGAACAAATTTTTAGCTAAGATGGCTTCTGAAATGAAAAAGCCCTTAGGTATAACAGAGCTTTGGGTAAAAGATATACAAGAAAAGATGTGGCCCCTACCCGTTAATCATATGTACGGAGTAGGCAGGCAGACAGCTAAGAAACTTGATGGCATGGGTATTTTAACAATTAAGGACTTAGCACAAGCAAATAAAGAATATGTTTATAAGAGGTTGGGAAAAACAGGTGCCGAATTAGTTCTTTTGGCAAACGGTATAGACACTGCCCCGGTGAAGCAAAATAAAGAGGATATGAAATCCATCGGCAGGTCAACCACACTGCCTCGTGATATTACTGACATTGAATATGCAAAATCAATACTGCAAGAGCTTTCAGATGATGTGGGCATGACTGCAAGAAAACACGGGAAAAAAGGGCATACAGTTCAAATCACAATTAAGTATTCAGATTTTAATACAATAACCAGACAAATGACCATAGATGCAACCTGCAATATGAAGGATATTTATGCTGCAGGAGAGATGCTTCTTGAGAATAACTGGAGCAAGGAGCCCGTCCGGCTTTTAGGCATAAGCCTCAGCGGCTTTGATAACAATACCGAACAAATATCTCTTTTTCAAGCAGATATGAATGAAGGAAAACAAGAAGATAAAATTGACAACTTAGAAGAAACAATTCATAAGCTGCGTCAAAAATACGGAATGGAAATTATTAAGCCCGGAATACATGTTAAGAAAGAAAAGCTTTAAAAGGAAGTAATGACTAAATGGGAAAAGCAAACGAAAAACAAAGAGCATGGAATATAATATGGAGTGTTTCAAAAAATTACTCCATAACCCCGGATGTTACGGCATACGATGAATGGGGTAAAGCTGAGCTGTATTGGAATTATATAATCGGTTCCGTTTATAAATATTTTGACTATAACCTTTTAAGCGAATATTTCGATACTCTCAGGTACGACAGAGACTATATTTTTTATCAGAAAATAATGATGCTTGGACTGGAAGGATGTATCTTTGAAAAAGATAGTAAAAACAGACCGGTATTAGCCGGTCTTCGTTTTGATTACGGTAAAAAAGCGTATGAGAACCGGGAAGAGGCAGAAGTGTTTGATAAAATTCAAGCAGCGTACTTCAGCAGGGTAATCGGATATGATATGAAAGTGGAAGACAATGTAAACAGCTTGCTTGATGAGTTGAATTTTGATATAAATTTTAATACAGAGCAAGTAATAAATAAAATGAATCAAATTATTAATAAGTATTTTGAACCTGAATACAATAATGAATTTTATATAAAGAAAATAAAAGATAACAAGCTGCTGCGTTTCATCGGAAGAAAACACCCATCAATTAAAAGGTCAATTAAGGGAAGCACTTTGACGCTTAAAGATACCGATGAAGGGAAAGCCGGAGCAGGTAAAATAGCTTCCGCGTGGATTAAATTTAAAGAAAGGTCAGATAACAAGGGAAGGGAATTTATTAAAGATTATTTCGGAATTTCCACAATAAGTGAATCTAATACGAAGGAATTGGAAAAAATACTTTGTGATGAAGCTCATGAAAGCTGCCATCTGCATTTTACCAGAGGACAATTTGACGAAAATGACGATGCGATTTTCAGGCAGAAGTTAACCTCTATACAAAGATATAAAAATAAAAAACACTATATTGAGAATTATATCAGGAACACAAACAACATTACTAAGCTTACACAAAGAATCAAAAATGCCATAATTGTTAATTACACATATTCAATGAAATCTGAATCAGGAAAGCTTGTGACAGAAAAAACCTGGAGGACTGTTCTTGATGATACCAGGATTTTTGTAAGGAGTATTAAAGATGATATGCCGGATATGTCTGTTGATATAATGCTTGATGCCTCAGCTTCCCAGCTTAACCGTCAGGAAATTATAGCGGAGGAAGGATATATAATTGCAGAAAGTCTGACACGCTGCAATATTCCTGTAAAGATATATTCTTTCTGCAACATGAGAGATTATACCGTTATGAATCTTTTTCGCGATTATAATGAAATAAACAACAATGATAAAATCTTCAATTACTATGCAGCAGGATTCAACCGGGATGGAATGGCTCTTAGAACTGCACTTCATATGATGGAAGACTCAAAATACAGCCATAAGATTTTAATTATTCTGTCGGATGTGAAACCAAATGATATGTTGGGCGTGGCCTCAGAAGGAATTATTCCTCTGCAGAAAGAGTATTCTGATGAAACCGGTGTCAGCGATACTGCAAACGAGGTTAGAAAAGGCTGGAAACAAGGAGTTTCAATTCTCTGTGTTTTTACGGGAAGAGATGAAGATATTGCTTCGGTTAAAAAAATATACGGGCAAAAGTTCACCCGCATATTGAAGTTGGATAAGTTCGCCGAAATGGTGGGAGTACTGATAGAAAAAGAATTAAAGATGCCCTAACCCTATTTTTCAGAGTCTTTTTTCTGAAAAATAGCGGTAGGTCATTCGCAACGAGCGCCAATTTTGCGCGACGTAAGGAGCGAACAAAATTGTACAGCGAGACTGCGAGATTTTCACGATATTATATTGTGTAAAAAACAAGGAGGAAAGATTATAAATTTGAAAAAATTATTACCTTTAATGAAGAAATATATAAAATTTGCAGTTTTAAGCCCCATACTCATGATATTGGAGGTTTTTGCAGATATAGCAATACCATATCTCATGTCAAGAATAGTAGATGTGGGTATTGCAAATCAAGATATTGAATATGTTTTGCAAATCGGTCTTATAATGATTGCCGCAGCTCTTTTGGCCATAACCTTTGGGGTAATAAGCTCCAATTACGGTGCAAAGGCAGGTTTTGGTTTTGCATCAGAAGTAAGGCTGAAGCTTTATAAGAAAATACAGGGCTTCTCTTTTGCAAATTTAGACAAATTTACGGTTGCATCGCTTATCACAAGGCTTACCAATGACTGCAACACATTGGGGCAGGTAACCATGATGAGCTTGAGGATGGCTGTAAGAGCACCCTTTATGATGATGTTTGCACTTCTGATGGCATTGAACATTAATGCTTCATTGGCAAAGGTATTTGTGGTTTCCATACCTGTCTTGCTTATTGTATTAATTATTATATTATCAAAAGCAAGACCGCTTTTTTTAAAGCTGCAGACACGAGTTGACAGAGTAAATGCAATTATACGTGAAAATTTAACTGCTATAAGGGTTGTAAAATCATTCAACAGACAAGCTCATGAAAAGATAAGATTTAAAGAAAGAAATGACTCATTAATGTTTACTGCATTAAAGGCAATAACACTTATTGTGTTTTTGATGCCTGTATTAAATGTAATTATTTATTCTACCATAATCGCAGTATTGTGGTTTGGAGGGAACCAGGTGATTACAGGCTCGATGGGAAGCGGAGAATTAATATCTTTCATTACCTATATAACACAAATTTTAATGTCTTTTATGATGATGTCATTTTTCTTTATGCAGCTTCTCCGGGCTTCTGCTTCCGTCACGAGGATTGTAGAAGTAATAGATACTGAGCCAGAAATTAAGGAAGTGCCAGTTCCCATAAAAGATTTAGAAGATGGGTCTGTTACCTTTAAAAACGTATGTTTTTGTTATCCGGAAAGTACGGAAAAAACTTTAAAGAATATTAATTTACATATTAATTCAGGTGAGGTGTTGGGGATTATCGGCTCTACGGGCTCATCAAAATCAACGTTGGTTCAGCTTATTCCAAGACTTTACGATACGGTGGAAGGAAGCGTGCTCGTTGGCAATGAGGATGTTAAGCGGTATGATATAAAGGCACTCCGTGATAATGTAGCCTTTGTGCTGCAAAATAACACATTATTTTCAGGGACCCTCCGCGGCAATATGAAATGGGGCAATGAAAATGCAACTGATGAAGAAATAATAAAGGCACTTAAGCAAGCTCAAGCTTGGGAATTTGTATCCAGGTATAATGACGGATTGGACCATATAGTAGAGCAGGGCGGAGATAACTTTTCAGGAGGCCAGAAACAAAGGCTGACAATTGCCCGTGCCCTTCTTAAATCTCCTAAAATTATCATATTAGACGATTCAACAAGTGCCGTTGATATGGCAACAGATGCAAAAATTCAGCGTGCTTTCAAGGAAGAATTAAGTGATGTAACCACAATAATAATAGCTCAAAGAGTTTCTTCGATTCAACATGCAGACAGAGTGGTTGTAATGAATGAGGGAGAAATAGAATCTTTGGGCAAACATGCTGAGCTGCTAAGCAGTTCGCCTATATACAGAGAAATATACGAGTCTCAGCAAAAAGGGGTGGGAGTATGAAACAAAAACAGTTAAGGCCGAAAGACCCTAAAAAAACACTTTTAAGATTATTCAGTTATTTTAAATTTAATATAATTTTGTTTTTTGGAGGAATTTTCTTTATAATAATCGGCTCTTTGGCTGAAATCGGAATAAACGGAATGCTAAGCCCCGTTATTGACACTTTTACAGGAAATTATGACCACGGACTATTTGTTAAGTATATCCTTATTATGGCGGCAATGGTAGCAGTGATTTCAATTTCTCAATACATAGGCAACCTGTCTATGGCAAAATTGGCACAAAAAACAGTTCATAAAATACGTGAAGACATGTTTTCTCACATGGAAAAACTCCCTGTTTCATATTTTGACAAACACCCTCACGGGGAGCTAATGTCCACCTTTACCAACGATGTGGATATGCTTAACCAATCCCTTGAGCAAAGCGTTTCACAAATTCTTATTTCATTTGTAACAGTTGTCGGAACATTCGCAGTGATGCTTGTATTGAGTCCGATTTTAACAGCTGTGGTGGCTGTAATGCTTGCTGTAATGCTTTATTCAGTTAGATTTGTAGGTAAGAGATCTGCAAAAAACTTTCGTATGCAGCAAGCCGCCTTGGCAGATATAAACGGTTATATTGAAGAAATGATGACAGGTCAAAAGGTTGTAAAGGTATTTAATTATGAAGATAGAGCTATTGATACTTTCAGTAAAAAGAATAAAGAATTAAAAAATGCAAGCACCTTAGCTTCCACCTACGGTGTTATGCTTATGCCCATAATGGGAAATCTGTCCTTTGTTATGTATGCTTTGATATCAATGGCAGGGGCATATTTTGTAATGATTAATCGCCTGAGTATAGGCAATATAGCTTCATTCCTTCTATATACCAGAGCAATATCAAGACCTATAACAATGGTTTCAAATCAACTTAACACATTGTTTGCTGCCTTAGCGGGAGCAGAAAGAATATTCAATGTATTGGATGAAAAAATTGAAACTGATGAGGGAGACGTTACTTTATTAAAAGATTGCGAAGGAAAGAAAGCTCTATGCTGGATGGTTCCAAAGGGTGACGGAGAATATGATAAAGTACCCCTCAATGGGTTTATTACATTTAAAGATGTGGACTTTGGTTATTCAGCAGAAAAAAGTGTTCTAAACAAAATAAACCTCTATGCAAAGCCCGGACAAAAGATAGCTTTTGTAGGCTCAACCGGAGCCGGAAAAACAACTGTTACGAATCTTATAAACAGGTTTTATGAAATAAATGAGGGAGTTATACTATATGACGGAATAGATATAAAAAGAATTAACAAGCATGATTTGCGGAGCACCATGAGTATAGTTTTACAGGATGTTCACCTGTTTGAAGGAACAGTGAAGGAAAATATCAGATACGGAAGATTAGATGCTGCAGATGATGAGGTAGTAGAAGCAGCAAAGCTTGCAAATGCACATTACTTTATACAGCATTTACCTGAGGGCTATGATACAATACTTACTTCTGACGGACAAAACTTATCTCAGGGAGAAAGGCAGCTTTTGTCGATTGCAAGAGCTGCAATAGCCGACCCAATAATACTTATTCTTGATGAGGCCACGTCTTCAGTAGATACGAGGACGGAAAAGCTCATAGCAGAAGGCATGGATAAATTAATGGCAGGAAGAACTACCTTTGTTATAGCCCACAGATTGTCTACGGTTCGAAATTCAAATGCCATAATGGTGCTTGAACATGGAGAAATTATTGAGCGGGGCAACCATGATGAATTAATGGCTCAAAAAGGCCGCTACTATGCATTAAATGCAGGAACAGCAGAACTGGAATAAGACTGTGAGATGCCTGGAAGCTAAACACGATATAAAAAAATAAAATGCTAATTTAGAGGTAACTATGTACGGATGGATGATTTATCCCAAAGAGACTATAAATAATAAATTTGGAAACAATGCATTTGAATGGATGAAAGAAAGCGCACTAAAAAACGGTATCAGTATTGATATTGTTTTTAGTGATGAGCTAATAATTTTAAATAACAATAACAAAACAGAATTTATATACAACGGTAAAAACCTAAAACTTCCGGACTTTGTCATAATGAGAGACTATAATTACACTATAAGCATGCAGCTTGAAACCATAGGAGTAAGGGTTATTAATTCCACCCTGTCAATGTTTAATTCCCGAAATAAAGCCGTAACTGCTCAGCTTTTAGTCAAAAACAATGTAAGCACTCCTAAATTTCTGCTTACAAAAGAAAAAAATTATGAATTCATTCATAATTTTTTTGACAATAAGAAGTTTGTTATGAAAGAAAACGAAGGCTCCCAAGGCAAGGGAGTATATCTTATTGAAGATGAAGAAGATTATAATAATGTTTACCATAAAATAAACCATGAATATTTTTGCCAGGAGTATATTGAAATTAGCTTCGGAATGGATATTCGCGTCTATGTGTTAGGTGGCAAAGTATTAGGCTGTGTAAAAAGGAGCTCTGACAGCAGCTTTAAATCAAACTATTCATTGGGAGGAAGAGTTGGAAAATATGAATTGACGGATTCAATTAAAGCTCTTTCTCTTAGTGCCTCTAAAGCCATAGGTCTTGACTTTTGCGGAATAGATTTGCTTTTTACGGAGGATTCATTCACTGTATGCGAGGTAAACGGCAATGCAGGTTTCAGAACAATTACACAAGTGTCGGATATAGACATACCCATGGAGCTGTTTAAATGGATAAAGATGCCCTAACCCTATTTTTCAGAGACCTGATTTGGGGACATTCCTCCTACCAATATAGGCTTTCCCTAAATAGGGAGGTGTGTCCCCATACCTCTAAAAAATAGCGGTAGGTCATTCGCAACGAATTCCCAATTTATGCGACGCAAGGAGCGAATAAATTGGTGAATGAGACTGCGTAATTTCATTCTTTAAGTTTGTAACAAATGTTACAATTATTTTACTCAAACTGTGTTAATATATAATAATAGATAGTAGACATAATTTCTTTTATGTAATCCTAAACCCTAATATGATTTGTTAACATAATGGTAATTATGTCATCTAATACATTTAGATTGGTAAACATAATATTTTTTATGCCATCCAAAACGCTATAATTTTCAAAAAGGAGAAACTATGAGTATAAATATCAAAGATACATTGTTCAATATAACCGAAAAGCATAAGGAAGCTGCCGAGCTTTTAATATCTTTGGGATTTGACAATTTAAAAGATGACAACCTGAGAAAGATTTTTGGAAGCTCCATTTCATTGGAAAATGCTTTAAAATCTAAAAAGATTAATGCAGATGAGTTTGTAGCCCGATTAATTGTAAGAATTGAAGAAAATAAAACAGTTCAAAACAAATATAAAGAAACAATAAGAATAACAGGAGTTCTTCCCTGCCCTGTTAAAGTCCCCTTGATGGAAACCTTTGAAAAATGGCTGGGTGAGCAAAACTTTGATTTCAATTTGAATTATGACTTAAAAGCTGCATCTATGGGAATTGACTGGATAAAGGATGATTTGAAAAACTCGGAAAAGGTTCCGGACTTGTTCATATCTGCGGGTTTTGACTTATTTTTTGACAAGAACCTATTAGGAAAGTACAAATCAGAAAACCTCTTTGAAGATATTACGGGCATACAAAAATATAACGATGATTTTTCAGATTACAATCTTGAGGACCCAAGCGGTCAATACTCAATGCTTGGTATAGTTCCAGCAGTTTTTCTTGTAAACAAGGATGAATTGAAGGGGAGAAAAATTCCTGAAAGCTGGGAAGAATTAATATCAGGTGAATTTGAAAACAATGTAAGCCTTCCAATAAGCGACTTTGATTTATTTAATGCTTTATTGCTGAATATGTATAAAATATACGGTGAAGGCGGCATAAGAAAATTAGCAAGAATTTTTCAAAAAAATATGCATCCTTCCGAAATGGTTAAGTCTCACATGAAAAGAGAAAGACCTGCAATTACGATAATGCCTTATTTCTTTACCTGGATGGTTAGGGAAGGAAGCCCCATGGAATTAGTATGGCCAAAAGACGGAGCCGTAATAAGTCCTATTTTCATGCTTAGCAAAAAGGAAACAAAAAATAAAACAAAGACAATTGTTGACTTTTTTGCCTCGAAAGAAGCAGGAGAAATTCTGTCCCACAAGGGCAAGATGCCAAGCGTAAATCCCGAAGTAGATAACGAGATACCAAAGGAGAACAAATATATTTGGCTTGGATGGGATTTTATAAAGGAAAATGACATTTCATCATTAATAAAGAAATGCGAAAATATCTTTAACGAAACACTTAAAGGAGATGACTAGGATGAATTTAGTAATAATATCGGGACCTCCTTCTTCAGGAAAAACATCCGTAATTTTAAAAACCATTGAAGCAATAAGAAAAAGAGACATAAATGCAGGGGTAGTTAAATTTGACTGTCTTCATACAGATGATGATATATTGTATGAAAAGGCAGGAATACCTGTTAAAAAAGGACTCTCAGGCTCCTTGTGCCCTGACCACTTTTTTGCAAGCAATATAGAAGAAGTTGTGAGATGGGGAAACAAGGAAGGATTAGAGCTGTTGATAACTGAAAGTGCGGGATTATGCAACAGGTGCTCACCCTATATAAAGAATATTAAAGCTGTTTGTGTAATAGATAATTTAAGCGGTATAAATACTCCGAAGAAAATAGGACCCATGCTTAAAACAGCCGACATTGTGGTTATTACAAAAGGAGATATTGTATCTCAGGCAGAAAGAGAAGTTTTCGCATCAAGAGTAAATTCTGTAAACCCCCAGGCAGTAATTATGTCTGTTAACGGGCTTACAGGCCAAGGTGCATTTGAACTGAGCACATTGATTTATGATGAAAACTTAAATGTAGAAACCGTAAAGGGCAGCGAGCTTAAGTTTCCTATGCCGTCAGCGCTGTGTTCGTACTGCTTGGGAGAAACAAGAATAGGTGAAGAATACCAGATGGGCAATGTGAGAAAGATGGACATAGGAGAAGAAAATGATAAGCATTAAAGAGTTAGAAATGAAGAAAATTAAAGACTTGGAAGCCCAATATCCATTTGTATTATCTTTCTTTGAAAACAATAAATTAAATGTTGATGGATTTAAAGATTCAACCTTTATTGAATATTTAAACCATTTTACCGAAGAAGAAATAGAAGAATGGGCAATAGATATTCCTAAAATAAGCTCTGACTTGGAAGCTTATATAAACCAAATGCTTCAATTTTTGGGTTTGGAAAAAGATATTGTAGACTCAATAACCATTATAGCCGGCAAGGATAAGTACGGCAATAAAGAGAATTTTGGTGAATTGATTATAAATAAAAGTGAAATTATTTCAATAGTGGGACCTACAGGCTCAGGAAAAAGCAGGCTGTTGGCTGATATTGAATGGGCGGCCAACGGGGATACACCAACTGAAAGAGTTATTTTAATAAACGGAGAGAAACCTGATTACAGCATAAGATTTTCAACCAGCAACAAACTTGTTGCTCAGCTGTCCCAAAATATGAACTTTATAATGGATTTAACAGTTAAGGAATTTTTGGAGCTTCATGCAAAAAGCAGAATGATTGAAAACGAGCAGGAAGTAGTTTTAAAAATAGTCGAAGCTGCCAACGAATTAGCCGGTGAAAAATTCAATTTAAATACACCTGTTACAGGACTCAGCGGAGGACAATCAAGAGCTTTAATGATTGCTGATACTGCAATACTAAGCACCTCTCCCATAGTTTTGATTGATGAAATTGAAAATGCAGGAATAGACAGGAAAAGAGCGTTGAATTTATTAGTTAATGAAGAAAAAATCGTCCTTATGGCGACCCATGACCCAAGCCTGGCTCTTATGGCGGATAAAAGAATTGTTATCAAAAACGGAGGCATCTACAAAGTTATAGATACCGGCTCCAAGGAAAAAGAAGTTTTAAAGGAATTGGAAAAGATGGATAAAATAAT
>ENA-UOOR01003394-UOOR01003394.1-fermentation-metagenome-genome-assembly--contig:-NODE-3394-length-14158-cov-18.316316_pt1 | contig 14158 bp, 13 predicted proteins | sample MGYA00245780_ERZ724029 | MGnify/ENA primary metagenome ERZ724029 (study PRJEB28704, sample SAMN03018315) | fermentation metagenome | biome: anthropogenic terrestrial biome; feature: soil... | reverse complement strand
TGCTTGAGGAGGTGTTCCTTCCAAAAGCGGGTGCAAAGATAGGGACTATTTTTTATCGTGCAAACTATTTCGCAATTAATTTTCAAATAATATTCACTTTTTTTTCTGAGAATATCCCATAACCATGATAATCAGAACAATAATTTTTTCAAAAAAAAAGAGACTTTTTCCATCTTTTTCTTGAAAAGGCAAAAAGTCTTCATATTCTGCATTGCACATAGATATCAAATCCATCTGAAATTGCACTAATTTCGGTCTTAAATTCTCCTCTTATAACCGAGCTTTATAAGAGCGAGGTATGGATGAGTTAATAGCAAAGTAAAAGCAAAGCATAAATAAATCACAAGGAATTTGTGTTTATTATAGAACCTTTTCATAGTAACAGGGAATAGACAACTTATCAAAAAATCATATTTTATGCGTAACTTGCGCGAAATTTGCGAGTGTAATTTAACGTAACAACAAACTTTACTATTAATGAAAGGTATTATACATATTATAAAAAGATTTTTACCTCCATATAAGAAATATCTGTTTCTGGCTTTTTTCTTTAATCTGCTTTCAGCAATACTGAATGTGTTTTCTCTTGCTACTATAATCCCGATACTCCAGGTATTGTTTAAAGTAAACACCAATACATTTGAGTTCATACCCTGGGAAAATGCAGGATACTCATTTATAGATATCACACTCAATAATGTCAACTGGTTTATAACACAATTAATAGAGACTCACGGCAGCAGCTTTACATTGTTGATGCTTGCACTCTTTTTGATTGTCATGACACTACTTAAAACCTCTTCTGCATATTTTGGCTCCTACTTTATAATACCAATCAGAACAGGTGTTGTGAAAGATATCCGTAATAATATTAACGACAAGATTCTTTCTTTGCCGTTAGCTTTTTTCTCTGAAGAAAGAAAGGGCGATATCCTATCAAGAATTTCGGGCGATGTTAATGAAGTGGAAAACTCTGTAATGAGTTCACTTGACATGCTTTTTAAGAATCCGATACTCATACTTATTTATCTGGCCACGATGACCATCTTGAGTTGGCAGCTTACTATTTTTGTGCTGATAGTTCTGCCGGTTATGGGTTTTGTAATGGGACGGGTTGGCAGAAACCTGAAAAGGAGTTCTTTTGAAGCTCAAAACAAATGGGGAGAGCTAATGTCGCAGGTAGAAGAGACCTTGAGCGGCTTAAGGGTTATAAAAGCCTTTGTGGCCGAAAGCAAGATTTCCAGAAGATTCCATAAAGGAAGTAATGAGTTCAGGAGGATGTCAAACAGAATTTCGAGGAGACAGCAGCTGGCACATCCGATGAGTGAATTGTTGGGTACAATAACCATTGCAATAGTTCTGTGGTTTGGGGGTTCGCTGATTCTAGGTAATAATGGTGTAATAGATGCTGCTACGTTTATATATTATCTCACGATATTCTATAGCATTATAAACCCGGCCAAGGAGTTTTCAAAGTCTGCTTACGCAGTTCAGCGCGGGTTGGCTTCTATGGAACGAATCGACAAAATCCTTGATGCCAAAAATACGATTACAGACCCTGAAGAACCTGTTGAATTAAAATTCAATAAAGTAATTGAATATAAAAATGTATGGTTTAAATACATAAATGATTGGGTTATAAAGGGTGTTGATATAACGATTGAGAAAGGCAAAACAATAGCCTTGGTTGGTCAGTCGGGATCAGGTAAATCAACTATTGCTGATCTTCTGCCAAGATTCTATGATATTCAAGAAGGTGGTATATATATTGATGGTGTAAATATTAGGGATGTAAAAATACAAGAACTAAGATCACTGATGGGCAACGTCAATCAGGATCCCATACTGTTTAATGATACTTTCTTCAATAACATTGCTTTTGGTCTGAAAGAAGTTTCTGAAAGCAAGGTAATTGAAGCAGCCAAAGTTGCTAATGCACATGAATTTATAATGGCAACCGAAAATGGATATCACACTAATATTGGAGACAGGGGTGGAAAACTGTCAGGCGGACAGAGACAAAGAATCAGTATTGCAAGAGCAATCCTGAAGAATCCGGAGATACTAATTTTTGATGAAGCTACTTCAGCTTTGGATACCGATTCGGAGCGACTAGTACAGGAAGCGCTTGACAAGCTTATGAAAGATCGTACAACTATAATTATAGCTCACCGTTTATCAACTATTAGAAAAGCAGATATTATTTATGTCATGAAGGAAGGCGAGATCGTTGAACAGGGAAAACACGCTTCACTTTACGAATTAGGTGGATATTACACCAAACTTTGTGATATGCAGGGAGATCTATAGAATTAGATGCCATATTTAAATGGCATCTTTAGAAACCTTTTCCAGCATTCTGTCTACTGCTTCAAAAGGAGAGTTTATGCTCTGGAACTCAGGCACTATCTCTTTCATTTTCCTTACAGTTCGCATCTCATCATAATCATACGAATCTTTGATTAAAGAATCAATCAGTTGACTTACTTGCTGATATTCGTATTCACGAACATTCGCTATCATTATTTTCTCATGATGAGTAGGTTTAGTATACTCAGCCTTATTTAACAGCTCTTCATAGAGCTTTTCTCCGTTACGCAAGCCTGTAAATTCAATTTTGACATTTTTTGAACCAGACAAACGAATCATTCTTTTTGCTAAATCAAGTATTTTTACCGGCTTACCCATGTCAAAAATAAATATCTCTCCACCTTTACCCATTGCACCGGCTTCAAGAACTAGTTGACAAGCTTCGGGTATCGTCATAAAATAACGAATTATTTCGGGATGTGTAACTGTAACCGGACCACCATGTTTTATCTGTTCCTTAAAAAGAGGTATTACCGAACCATTTGAACCAAGCACATTACCAAAGCGTGTTGTAATAAATTGTGTAGATTTATCACCTTTTTTCTCGATCCACTTGGCAAGTGATTGAACATAGATCTCACAGATCCTTTTAGAACAACCCATTACATTTGATGGATTAACCGCCTTATCTGTTGAAACCATTACAAACTTATTTGCATTATACTTTACAGCCAGATCGGCGATAATTTTCGTGCCAAGAACATTTGTCTGAATAGCTTCCGAAACATTCACCTCCATCATTGGAACATGTTTATAAGCTGCAGCATGAAAAATATACTGGGGTCTTGTTTTGGAGAAGATCTTATCCATTCGTGAACTGTTGCTAACATTAGCAACAATTATTTCTGTTCTGAGATCTCTCCATTTATCTTTAAGTTCAAGTTTCAGATCATGTAGCGGCGTTTCTGCCTGATCTATGAGTATTATACTGTTGGGATTGAAGGAGGCAACTTGCCTAACAATTTCACTCCCTATTGACCCCGCGGCACCGGTAATCATAACTCGCTTACCCTCAATGTTTGAGGCTATCTCGAGCATGTTTATGCTAATCGGCTCACGAGGCAAAAGGTCCTCAATCTGAATATCTTTAAGTTGCTCTCTGCTTTTAAGAGCTCCGTCCCATTCGTTTATAGGAACTGTTGTTAAAAGCGAGATATCATGGTCCACAAAATTAGCCAGTAGCGCTGAGTTTTTTATCTCCTGCATCTTTTGTGGCGACACAATTATGGTTCTGACATTTTTACTTACTAATACCCTGAACAGGTTCTCATCATTATCATAAATTGTCACACCCATAAGCTCTTTGCCAACCATGTGGCTTTCATCGGAGATAAAGCCAAGTACGCGGTAATTAAACTCGTTGTTACCCCTAAGTGCCTTAGCCACACTAATACCAGCTTCTTTTGTTCCATAAATAAATACGTTCACAGGTTTTATATCACTACCTGTAATAGTTTCATAAACCTCTTTCACCAATATGCGGGAAAAGATCATCAAAAACGTGTTCAGAAAGAATATAGATATAAAAGTAAGATTTTCGAGATGAAAATCGGGTTGAAAATTTCTTACTATAAGTACTGATACAATAGTCATTCCATAACCCAGAACCAGTGCATAAACGATTCTCAAGAGATCGGTAAATGATGAGAACCTTAAAATTCCACTAAATGTGCGTAAGGTTATAAATGAGATTGTATTAAAGAAGATCAAAAACAAACACAATGTAGTGCCATCACTTCTAACATCAGGGGTGAGTCCATCAAACCCATACCTTATAAAATACATCAGCAGGCATGAAAAAACAATCATCATAGTATCAATAACCAGAATGGCTGTTCTTGAAAGAACTCTGCGTGATAAATAGTTTTGGATAAACTTACTCATAAAAACTTTTATTTATGAATGATTAGCTCGATAGATTAGACAAAGGTAAAAGAATTTTCATTATTTAAACTCTTCATTCAATATATTTGCCTTATCGGTTTTACCGGTTTCAATTAGCTGTACTCCCTTGTGTAACAGCGGATCTTCTCTGTAATATGATGCCCAGAATGCCTCCTCACCAAAGAAATTCCGTACTATATATGCAGTCAGATTATTCTCAAACAATTCACTTGACTCCTGAATATAATAGGGCCGGCGCCTGATACCGTTATTATCGGCGTGGCTTACAAGATTCAACAGTAGCGGCTGTTGCCTTAGATATTTATAAAGATCCTGCCATGTTTCGAAACTGCTCAGTTTTTCTTTGTGCATATCAGAATACATCATTGCATATTCCTCATCAAGACGTCTGTTCACTACACTATTGTAATAAGAATTATATCCTGTTGTATCCCTTGATATAAATACATCAGGCATTATTCCGTCGCCACCGTAAACTGTCCGCCCTCCTAAAGTCTTAAAGGGTATAAGATTGTTTAACGTATCAATATTTACGTAATCACCCTGTATATAGCGATTTATAGCATCCATCTCATACTCATCATATCTCCCTTTCTCATATACTCTCTGGATTGATCTGCCTGATGGGGTGTAATACCTGGCAACAGTGAGCCTTACAGCTGATCCGTCAGGAAAGTTTCTCTGACTTTGCACTAGTCCTTTTCCAAACGAACGCCGGCCTATTATCAATCCTCTGTCATGATCCTGAATAGCCCCTGCAAAAATTTCACTTGCAGAAGCGCTCAACTCATCAATCAGAACAACAATATCATCATCTTTACATGTGCCTGAGCCATTTGCATAATTGTCAGTACGTGGAAAACTGCGACCTTCAGTATATACTATAAGATCACCTTTCTGCAAAAACTCGTTTACCATTGCCACTACCACATCAAGAGATCCACCTGCATTACCTCTTAGATCAATAATGAAAGATTGGGCACCCGAACTTTTCAACTTGGATATGGCAGAAATAAATTCACTGAATGTATTGAATCCAAAATTTACACCTAATTTAATAAAACCAATCCTGTCGGTCAGCATGTATGAAGCGTTTACACTGTTTACAGGAATTTCACCACGAGTCACAATTATATCATGTACATAATTGCTTCCGGAACTTATTATACCGAGTTTCACTTCTGTTCCTCTTTCTCCGCGCAAAACTCTCAGAACATCTTCATTTTGGATTTTATTGCCGGCAACTAGAGAGTCATCAACCATCACAATCCTGTCCCACGGCATTATACCGGCAGCTTCAGAAGGTCCACCGGGTACAATACTGGTTACTACAATAGTATCTTTAAGTATGTAGAAACTCACACCAATCCCGGAGAAGTGTCCCTCCAGAGATTCATTTACCCGTTTCATATCGGCTGCTGAAATGTACTCTGAGTGGGGGTCAAGCTCATGTATTATGTTAGGTAAAGCATCTTCAACAAGCCGATAGGTATTTACTGTATCCACATACGAATCTTGTATGTAGTTTAATACTACATTTAATTTACCTGAGCCGTCAAGATTTCCGGGAATATTAAATCTGCCATATTTACTACCTATAAATATACCAATTGCTATCCCTATAGAAATCCATAGCGGCAACCATGTACCTTTGCTTTTATCTATACCCATCAACTACCTCTCTTTTTTATCTGTTAAGCTCCACGGATACAAGTTCGATGTTTGCTCTTCTTAATAAATCAACACCATCACTCAACCTGTACGCATCAGAATAAACCACACGTCTTATTCCTGCCTGAATAATCAATTTTGCACATTCTATACATGGAGACGATGTAACATAAAGTGTTGCGCCATTGCTGCTGTTGTTGGAACGGGCAACTTTTGTGATCGCATTGGCTTCAGCATGCAAAACATAAGGTTTTGTTTTATCATTATCGTCCTCACAAATGTTTTCGAATCCGGATGGTGTACCATTGTAACCATCAGAAATAATCATTTCATCCTTAACTAAAAGTGCACCAACTTTTCTGCGCTTACAGTATGAATTTTCAGACCAAATATAAGCCATTCGCATGTATCTTTTGTCGAGCAGCTCTTGTTTACTTTCGTTTTGTATCATTCTTAATATTATACAGCCTTTAGGCTCATGTCGAGACTTTTAACAGAGTGTGTAAGTGCACCTACTGAAATATAATCCACACCAGTAACTGCATAATCACGGATTGTATCAAATGTAATACCTCCCGATGACTCTAGTTCAACACGACCATTCACAATTTCCACAGCACGACGTGTGTCATCAACTGTAAAATTATCTAGCATTATCCTGTCAACCCCACCAACACGCAGGGTTTCATTGAGCTCTTCAAAGTTTCTTACTTCGATTTCAATCTTTAAATCTTTATTTTTTTCTTTGAGATACTGCTTAGCTCTCATAATAGCATTTTCAATGCCTCCGGCAAAATCAACATGATTATCCTTTAACAAAATCATATCAAAAAGACCTATTCTGTGGTTTACTCCCCCACCCGTTTTCACAGCCTGCTTTTCCAGCATTCGCATTCCCGGAGTTGTCTTTCTCGTATCCAGAACTTTAGCTTTCGTCCCTTCCAGCAGCTTTACATATTTGCTGGTTATAGTAGCTATTCCACTCATTCGCTGCATAATATTAAGCACGAGCCTCTCAGTTTGCAGTAATGACCTTACTTTTCCTGAGACTATAAAAGCCACCTCTCCCGGTTTTACATTAGTTCCATCTTCTATGAAAACCTCTACTTTTAAATTGGGATCAAATTTATGGAAGACTTCTTTGGCAATTTCTACTCCTGCTAGTATGCCTTCCTCTTTTATTAATAACCTTGAGCTTCCTTCTTCTGTTGCAGGTATGCTGCATAATGTGGTATGATCTCCATCACCTATATCTTCGGCAAAAGCCAGTTCTATCAGGTTTTTGATTAAATTTTCTACTTCCATCATTTAATGGGTTCTACTTTTACGAGCATTTCACACTAAACAACCAAATACCCGTTTTGTTATAATTTTACTAAAATAATTCACACAAAAATACAAAATAATCGGCTACATTTGTAATTAAAGAATGGTTTTTAATTGTTTGGGGACAAAATACATACGAAACTAGCGACGATAATCCAACTTTAGAGTATAAATAGTTTTTTTTCAAATGAAGATAGCTTTACTTTCTGTAGGGAAAACCGATAATAGTTTGTTCAGAGAAATTATTGATGAGTATATCAAAAGAGTGAATCATTATATTCCGTTTGAAATTATTTATCTTCAGGATCTGAAAAACAGGAAAAGCATCTCGGAAGAGGAGCAGAAAGTTCAGGAAGGAGAAAAGTTGCTCAAGAATATTGAGCCAACAGATTATATTGTTTTACTGGATGATAAAGGAAAAACTTACAGTTCACCGGAATTTGCAAAATACATCGAAAAAAAGATGCACTCCGTTCCAAAAAGATTAGTTTTTTTAATTGGAGGGCCTTACGGCTTTTCAAAGAGTATTTATGATATAGCAAACGAAAAGATCTCACTTTCAAAAATGACATTCACGCATCAAATGGTTAGAATGGTATTTACAGAACAGCTTTACAGAGCAATGACAATCCTAAATAATGAACCGTATCATCATGAATAAAAGAACCACTTTATTGCTTTCACTGATACTACTGCTCGCTCCCTTATGTGCACAGGATATAACAGGCAGCTGGTCAGGAAGTTTAAAAATCCAGAGCTCCTCACTCCGCCTTGTTTTTAATATTGAAAAAGGCGATTCAACTCTTATTTCCACAATGGATAGTCCTGATCAGGGAGCTTTCGGACTACCTACAACAAGAACTTCATTTAAGGATGACAAGCTTGAAATTGTAGCATCAGGATTGGGAATTTTATATAGGGGAAACCTTGAAGGTGACTCAATAATAGGAACTTTTAGTCAGGGTGGTATACCGTTTCCGCTTACATTAAAAAGAGCAACAGAGCCTTTAATTCAACGACCTCAGACTCCTGTGGAACCACTACCTTATATCTCTAAGGAGGTAATTATAACAGATGACAGTACTGACATCTCTCTTTCTGCTACACTAACATTGCCTGATAGCACAGGTGTGTTTCCTGCAGTTGTATTAATTGCGGGAAGCGGACCCAACGACAGAGATGAAACTATTTTTGGCCACAAACCCTTCTTCATACTCTCTGACCACCTTACACGAAATGGTTTTGCTGTTCTTCGCTATGACAAACGTGGTGTTGGAAAATCAACAGGAGATTATTCAAAGGCAACTATTAAAGATTTTGTATATGATGCCAATAATATTGTTGATTTTCTAAAAAACAGGAATGAGATTGATGGTTCAAAAATTGGACTGATAGGCCACAGCGAGGGTGGAATTATAGCACCAATGGTTGCTGCAGAAAACACAGATGTTAAGTATATAGTGCTCATGGCTGCACCCGGTACTAAAGGAATAGAAATCGTTTTAGATCAAAACGAGAATTCAATGAAATACAATAAGTTTGAACCGGAAACAATTGAAAGAATTCAGATTCTTAATAAAGAAATATTTGAGAGTTTGCTTGAATGGACCGGAACAGAAAACGACAGAACGGCATTACGCGACAAGCTTTCGTATCTTTGGGAACAACTTCCTATAATGTTTAAACTGAAAATCGAAAAAGAGCCTTATCTTCGTGCACAATTCAACGGTATGATAACTCACGGGTATCGCAGTTTCCTGGCCACAAACCCGGAAGAATATCTCAATAAAGTAACATGTGCCGTTTTTGCCATAAACGGCGGGAATGATGTTCAGGTGCCGGCTGAAAAAAATCTTTCGGCTATTAAGGAGTCAATAAATAATAGAGGAAATACTAAAGTTGTTACTAAATTATATCCCGAATTAAATCACCTGTTCCAGCAAAGTATCACTGGTCAGCCCGATGAGTATGCAAAAATAGAACAAACATTTTCTCCTCAGGTATTATCCGATATTACCCTTTGGATGAAAAGACAAGTAGAATTACTTTCTTACCCAACGATAAATTAATCCAATAAACTATTAATGTTTAAATAAGTATATAAAATGAGTAAAAAGAAAACATTATTCAAAGTCTTGTGGATCATTATTGCTGTTCTGGCAATAGCTTCTATTACATCTCTTATAGTATTTCCTCAGTGGAAAGGGATATTTTTTGCCGGTAGTGGCGGATTTTTAATACTAAATATATTAATAGCTATGTTTTTTATTAATCAGAATTATAAAAGCTGATCAACCTTCCATATTGCTAAATTCAAAATTAAGCTGATCATACATCTCTTGTTCAATAAGATCCGATGAGTTTTCGAAAGACGCAACATTACTTAACACGATATCAGCTTTATCAGGAGAAATACGACCAAAATACTTAAGCGCATTCAGTGATGACTGACGGAGCAGCATAGATTCTGATTTAAGCCCTTCAATAGCTTTATTTAGCAATAGTTCAGGGTTGATCTTATTTACCAGCTCCGAGCGGGTGATACAAAGTCTTGCCAACAACCACAACCCTGTAGCTCTGATATTTTCTTCTTTATTGTTTAAGCTTTTTTCTACCAAATTATCAGCATAAGTCAGCTCCTGAAGCAGGTTTTTACATATCTGTTCTCGCAACTCCTGATCACTGATTTCAGATATCCAGCTTAATGCGGTCTCTTCATTAAACTGTTCCTTTGGATATAATATAGTTGCCATAATTTTCATCTCTCTCACATCCTCTTTCCAAAGCGTTTCTGCAAGCTCTTTATCTGGATTGTATTTCTGTGAAATTCTTTTTATTCCCGGTGTATCAACTCCAAAAATCATTCGATAGTTAACGCCCTTGTTACGCATACTTGTGGAGACAGGTCCATTCATTGAGAGTCTCAGATCAGTTCGTATCTTCCGTAAAATATCTTCCATAACAGATTTTTAATATTGTATTTAATTACAAATTTACTCTATTCAATTCTATTTAAAATTCTTTTTATCTATTTTTCATTACATTTGTGTTTTAATTCAAAAAAAACTGTATTATGAGACTCCTATTAATCAGTAACTCAACCAATCCCGGTGAAGGTTATCTTGAATATCCTAAACAACATATCAAAGATTTCCTTGGGGAGAAAGCTACTAATGCAATATTCATTCCTTATGCTGCAGTAACTTTTTCTTTTGAAGAATATGAGAAAAAAGTCAACGAACGGTTTGCAGAAATCGGCCATCATGTAACTAGTATACATCGTTTTATAAACCCTGTTGACGCCATCGAGAATGCTGACGCAATCGTGGTAGGTGGCGGCAATACATGGCAACTTGTGAAAATGTTGCAGGAGAAAGGATTAATGAAAGTTATTCGTAAAAGGGTAAAAAAAGGCACACCATATATTGGTTGGAGCGCCGGCTCAAACATCGCGTGTCCTACACTTAAAACCACTAACGATATGCCTATCGTGGAACCTATAAAGTTTAAGACACTAAAACTTGTTCCTTTTCAAATAAATCCTCATTATCTGGATGATAATCCTGCAAATCATGGTGGTGAAACACGTGAAGACAGAATAAAAGAATTTATTGAAGTCAACAAAGAAACTTATGTTGTTGGATTGCGCGAAGGCACAATGCTTTTGCTTGATGATGATGATCTCATCTTGCTGGGAAACCGCAAAGCGCGGATATTTAAGTATGGTCAAGAACCCAAGGAGCTGACCAATGAAGAGGACTTTAATTTTCTATTACAAAGGAGCTAAGTAATAATTTACACCAATGTCGACAGAAAATTCTGCTGCCAACTCAATTAAATCTAAGTTACAGCTTGTAATAACAGACAGTAGATCGCTGGGAGTGCTTTTGCTTATATGCACGGCTCTTTCCCTTATCTTAACCAACCTTAAAGGCGTTGGAAATAATTATTACAACTTCTGGGAAACAGTGATCCCTGGATTTGGACAATTACACCTCCCTCACACAATATTGCATTTCATTAATGATGCATTGATGGCGCTTTTCTTTTTTCATGTTGCTCTTGATATCAAAAAAGAAGCAATTGACGGAGAGATCTCATCACCAAGAAGAATGATGCTGCCTGTTATCTCTGCTTTATTTGGAGTTGCATTTCCTGCATTGATATTTACTGTAATCACTAGCAACACAGAGTTTACAAGCGGTTGGGCAATTCCAGCAGCTACAGATATAGCTTTCACAATTGGATTGTTAAGTCTGCTTGGTAAGGCAGTTTCACACTCTATGAAGGTATTTATCGTTGCACTGGCCATAATTGACGACCTTTGTGCTATCCTCATAATAGCACTGTTTTATGGATCAACTCCCGATATATACTGGCTTTTAGGAGTAGCCGGATTTGCGGCAGTTATATACCTGACAAATCGTTATTATCATCAAAAACTGGTATACCTCTTCACAATACTCCTGGCTCTGGGTATGTGGTATTGCACCTACAGATCGGGTATACATGCTACTTTTGCGGGTGTTATACTCGCTTTCATTCTGCCTATCAAAAGAATGCCTGCATTTGAGAAACGACTCAGTTTTCCTGTCAATTTCATCATCATACCAATTTTTGCACTGGCTAATACAAGCATAATTATTTCTTCAACTTCAATCGAAGGACTCCTGTCTCCCATTTCGTTAGGAATAATATTAGGCTTATTTGTGGGGAAACCTCTTGGGATTTCGTTGGCTGTATATATTCTGACCAAATTTAAAATTGTGCGGCTGGCTACAAATGTAAACTGGATGGTCTTCATTGGTGTAACCATCCTTGCCGGCATAGGATTCACTATGTCTATATTTGTATCCAATCTGGCATTTCCTGATAATAAATTATACCAGGATATTGCAAAATTATCTGTTCTTATAGCTTCAGTTCTTGCAATGATAGTTGGTTACACTTGGATTAAAATAGCTGCCACAATAAAACATAAAGAAAAAGTCCAGCCACAAACAGTAAATGAGTAAAATATATGATTGATCAACGTTCTTCTCCAAAGATTGTATCTGAGTGCAGAAGAAGGTCGATATACTGCGCCCGTCTGTAAATAAGCATACTGTCGTTCTTATTCAAAACACTGTCTGACAGTTTGCCTCTGAAGTCTTCAATACTATTATATCCTTTCTTTTCCATCCAGCTGGATATGGTTTTATTTATCTCGGTTATTACGTTTGTTCCATGCTTGTAAACTGCACTTACTACCTGCACGCATGATGCACCTGAAAGAAGCAGTTTAATAACATCATCTCCGTTAAAAATACCGCGACTACTGCAAACATCAGCAGCGATTCGCCCATAAAGCATACCTGCATAACGCAGCGATTTTTTATAATCTCCTCTTTTACTGAAATTAAAAGATTTGCGATGTTTCTCTTTCTCAATATCAATATCAGGCTGAAAAAAAGCATTAAAAAGCACCAACCCGTCAACACCTGACTGATCCAATTGTTGTGCAAAGTTGAGTAAATTGGTATAATCTGAACTCAACTTAACACCAATAGGAATAGTAATATTTTTTCTGATAGATGACACAACATCTAGTTGCCAACTTTCAACGGCTACCCCATCACGATCAAAACGTGTAGGTGTCTGATAAAGGTTCAGCTCAATACCATCAACCCCGGTTTCTTCAATCAATTTTGCATATTTGATCCATGAAGATTTGTTTACTGCATTCAAACTAGCAATTACTGGAACAGAAACGCTCTCTTTGGTTTTTCGCAAAAGATTAAGAAAATATTCAATATCCGACCTTTCGATTTCTGGATGCAAGGTGATCATCTCTGCGTGAATATCATTATACTCTTCAAGCATCTCATCAAGCTGCAGATTCTCAAGCTGCACCTGCTCTTCAAACAATGATTTATACACTATGGCTGCTACTCCTGCATCCTCTGCTCTTCTCAGTGTATCGGGGTGAGATGATAATTCAGATGCACCCAAGATAACAGGGCTTTTTAATGGTATCCCCATGTACGATGTTTCCAGGCTGTTCATTTTCTGCGATTTTTTTAAGGAATGAATAAAAAATGTTATATGATTATTATAACAGAAGATTCTTGGAATAGTTTAAAACTTATTTCAAATGTTGAACAATTAGTTGTTCCTGACATATATTAAACAAACAACTCTGACCTGTCAAACAATTAACCATTGGAATTGCCAACTTATTTGATACAATAAGTTAAGCAACATTTTTATTTAATTGTTTCTTAATACTATACGTGAATATCAATAGGAAATTATCCTACATCCGCTTATTATCGGCTTATAAACGGCTTATAAACGGCTTATTGCATATTTCATATTATATAAAGGTATAATAAAGTAATAATAAGCTTATTTTAAACGTAACACGACTAATGTTATATTCATATATATGAATATAAGGTTTCAGGATACCTTAATAATAAAATTTGAATAGGATAAAATAGATTAAAAAGAAAGCGCCCCAACTGATCAGTGATCAATTGAGGCGCTTGTAATCTGGTACTCGGAGCGAGTACCAAACCCCTAAAACAAGGGAACACAAAAGCAACCATATGCCTAAATATCAATTCTTTATTGTTTTCCATTATTTTGGTCTTTTGCCCTTTTTCGCCCTTTTTTGTCGGTTTGGGCGCCCCCCGGGCACCCTGAAAATCCAGATTTAATTTCTATATTTGCAAAGTAAATAAAAAAAAGAATACAATGGCAAAACTCGACGGAAAAAGCACGGACAACCCCAAGCTTATGCAGAAAGAACTTAAAAATGGGACATACAGTTTGTATCTCGAATACTATTGTAATCAGTAACTTCGCATGTACAACTTTTGGCAACGTTGAATGTACAGAAATT
>ENA-UOOR01003393-UOOR01003393.1-fermentation-metagenome-genome-assembly--contig:-NODE-3393-length-14162-cov-2.886723_pt1 | contig 14162 bp, 11 predicted proteins | sample MGYA00245780_ERZ724029 | MGnify/ENA primary metagenome ERZ724029 (study PRJEB28704, sample SAMN03018315) | fermentation metagenome | biome: anthropogenic terrestrial biome; feature: soil; material... | reverse complement strand
AAAGTGTGGTAATAATTTAAAGACTACTTTAGATTACAATCTGCAGAAGAAGGCCTATGAGTTATTAGGAGATAATAGGGGGGCTGTGGTGGCATTAAATCCTAAAACCGGAGAGATATTAGCTATGGTTTCTAAACCATCTTTTGATCCAAATTACTTAAATGAAAACTGGAAGAATATAAATGAAAATAAGGAAAGACCATTGTTAAATAGAGCCACCTCAGGATTGTATCCACCAGGATCTACCTTTAAAACTATAACCGCTGTAAGTGCTCTTGAAAATGTTAGCGGTATAATGGATAAAAGAATTAATGATACTGGTGTATTGGAGTTTAATTCAAAGGAATCCTTAAAGAATTATAATGGGGAAGCTTTAGGAGACATAGGATTTGAAGAAGCTTTTATTCACTCAAGTAATGTGTATTTTGGAAATCTTGGAATAGAAATTGGGAATCCTAAATTAAAAGAAACTGCTGAAAAGTTTTATTTTAACAAAAACATACCTGCAGATGGAGTAACTATAGAAAACAGCAGATTTCCAACATTAAAGAGCTATGAAAAGGGGAATATAGCACAAAGTGCAATAGGCCAGGGTACAGTATTGACTACCCCTATGGAAATGGCATTAGTTGCTAGTACTATAGCTAATGATGGAATTATGATGAAACCTTGTTTAGTTAAGGAAGTACAATCTAGTAAGGGTGAGGTTTTGCAAACCATTAAGCCTGAGCCAATACAACAGGTTACTACAAATGGAAATGCTAAGATTATAAAAGATTTTATGAGAAAGGTTGTAGAGGAAGGCACAGGCACTGCAGCTGCAGTAGAAAATATAAATGTATGCGGGAAAACGGGAACAGCAGATCACAGTGATGAAGGAAGTGGAGCCTTGCCTCATTCTTGGTTCATAGGCTTTGCGCCTTATGAAGATCCACAAATAGCATTAGCTGTTATTATAGAAGATGGAGGACAAGGTGGAATTGCTGCAGCAAACGTAGCTTCAGGTATATTTAGAACAGCTTTAATTAAATAATGGTTAGAAAGTGGGGATTATATTGAAAATTAAAGAAATAGAAGAATTTAAAAATGGAGAAAAGGTTCAATTTAATGCATTGATAAGTGATAAGAGAACCGGATGGAAGAAGGATGGGAGTGCCTATTTATTACTTATTATGCAAGACAGTACGGGTACTATAGCTTTTCCAGTATGGGATAATTATGAAAAGTACAACTCAATACTAGAAGTTAGTTCAGTTATAAATGTTAAAGGTATAGTGAATAGATTTAATGGAAGTATGCAAATACGAAATCCAATAATAAATAATGTAGAAGGGGATATAGATTACTCTCAATATATACCGGTATACAATATACCTAATGAGTTAATAGAGTATTTTAATAAAGTAGTAGATAATTTAGAAGATAAATATAAAAAAATAGCTATAGGAGCCACAGGAGCTTTTGGATATAATGAAAGTAGATGGAAGGCATTTATAAGTTGTGTGGCTGCGGAAAAGTTTCATGGAAATAAAAGAGGAGGATTATTTCTCCATACTATAGGGGTTATGAAAACCACGGAAGGCATAATAAATAATTATATTACTAATCCTTTCTATATGAGTGCAAAGGAAGTTATAAATAAGGATAGATTGATATTAAAGGCTATTGTTCATGATATAATGAAAATAAAGGAATATGACTATGATGGAAGAATAAGAAGAAAAGATATCAAGCTGGATCATTTAGTGCTAGGAGCAGCTTATATTAGGGAAATAAATGTGGAAATGGGAAATCCTTTATCAGAAGAAGAATTGGATGATATATGCTATTCCATACTATCTCATCATGGAGAGTTTGGAAACTTCCAGCCAAAGGGCATTGAGGATATACTTTTAAATGTAGCTGATATTGTAGACAGTCAAATTGTAAATGCTATTGAAAATAAAATATAAAGAAATTAAAATGGAGAAATTATGATATAATTCTCCATTTTTTTTTATTATAATGTATAATATATTAAATAGTGGACATTTTAGAATACATTTATAGTTTTAGTTAAGGAGAGAATATGAAAGGGAAAACTCATGCAGGAATAGGAATACTTGCATTTATTACAATTTATAATAAGTTACCCATTAAAATGGAACTGTCAGGTTTAGCAGTAGTTACATTAGCTTCATTACTGCCAGATATAGATCATCCCAAAAGTATAATAAATAAATATATATTACCTTTTAAAAATAAAATGACAAAGGTGACGCTTTATGCTTGCATAGGCATAATTATACTTTGGTATAGTTTCCTATATAATGGAGAAGATTATTTAAAGGCTATAGGTATACTATTTATACTGATATCAATTTCATCACATAGAAAAGGGTTAACACATAGCTTAACAGGATTAATAATATTTTCTTTTCTTGCTGGTTATATAGGTAATATATATAATGTAGATAATATAATATATTATTTTATGCTAGGCTATGGATTACATTTGATATGTGATATGGTAACAGACAGAGGAATCCCTTTATTCTATCCATTTAAAGAAAAGAATATAAAATTTCCCCTTACTTTTAAAACTAACTCCAAAATAGGAAATACTGTGGAGGATATTATTGCCATAGTAGGACTAATCTATGTAGTTTATAGATTGCCAAGTATATTTTAAATAAGACAAAGTTATTTGAGTGGAGGAATTTGATGTTTGATTTAGAATATCAATTAAAAATACTTCCAGATAAGCCAGGGGTTTATCTTATGAAAAATTCCCTTGGAGAAATAATATATGTGGGAAAAGCTAAAATTTTGAAAAATAGAGTTAGACAGTACTTCCAAAATTCTAAAAATCATTCTGAAAAAGTAAAGGCTATGGTAAAGAACATTGAGGAATTTGAATACATTGTTACAGATTCAGAGATGGAGGCCTTAATATTAGAATGTAACCTTATTAAGAAGTATAGACCCAGATATAATATTTTATTAAAAGATGATAAAGGTTATCCTTTTATAAAGATAACTGTAAATGAAGATTTTCCAAGGGTGTTTGTAACAAGGACTGTGGCTAAAGATGGAGCTAAATATTTTGGCCCATATACTGATGCTGGGGCTGTATATGAAACATTGGAATTGATAAAAAAGATATTTCCTATAAGAAACTGCAAAAAATTAATTAAAGAGTCCGGCGAAAAAGTAAGACCTTGCTTAAATTATCATATTGGATTATGTAAGGCTCCCTGTGGAGGATATATATCCAAGGATGAATATAAAGATATTGTACAAGATGTAATAGACTTATTATCGGGTAAAGATAAAAATATTGTAGGCAATTTGAAAGAAGAAATGGAAAAAGCCGCAGAAAGCTTGGAATTTGAAAAAGCAGCGGCTCTAAGGGATAGAATAATCTCTGTAGAAAAAATAACAGAAAAGCAGAAAATTATTACTGGTAACTTTGAAAATGAAGATTTTATAGAAATATATGCTGATGAGAAAGACAGCTGTGTCCAAATATTCTTTCTAAGGGAAGGAAAGATTGTAGGAAGAGAACATTTTATAATTGAAAATACAGCAGATATGAAAAAAAAGCATATAATATCTGACTTTATAAAAAGCTTTTATGGTGGAACTGCTTTTATACCTAAGAGTTTATATGTACCGGAAATAGAAGATGGAGAATTGATAGAACAATGGCTTACCATAAAGAGAGGCTCTAAGGTGTGGATTAAGGTGCCTAAAAAGGGAGAAAAGAAAGATACACTGGATATGGTTCAAAAAAATGCTAAGGTTACATTGGAACAATTTAAACTGAAAATTTTACAGGATAAAGAAATACATGAGACTGCATTAAAAGAATTAGCTAATATATTAGATTTAGAAGAAATACCTAAAAGAATTGAGGCTTATGATATTTCTAATATACAAGGTGTTGACTCTGTAGGAAGCATGGTGGTATTTGAAGATGGAAAGAGCAAGAATAGTGATTATAGAAGATTTAAAATAAATTCTGTAAAGGGTGCAAATGATTATGAGAGTATGAGAGAAATATTAACTAGAAGATTTCAGCATGGCTTAGATGAGATTAGAAGCATACAGGAAAAAAGTTTAACAATAAGCTCAGGAAAGTTTTGCATATTCCCTGATCTAATATTAATGGACGGTGGCAAAGGACAAGTTAACATAGCTTTACAAGTTTTAAAGAATTTTAATATAGATATACCTGTATGCGGCATGGTTAAGGATAATAATCACAATACTAGAGACCTTATATATAATAATGATGAATTGAATATACAATGTGATTCAAATGTTATGAGGTTAATAACAAGAATTCAAGATGAAGTTCATAGATTTGCTATAAGTTACCATAGAAGTTTGAGGGATAAGCGAGTGTTACATTCCATATTGGATGATATACCTAATATTGGTGAAAAGAGAAGAAAGGAGTTACTAAAAAGGTTTGAAAGCATAGATAATATAAAGAAGGCTGGCTATGAAGAACTTATAGATACTCCTTCTATAGATAGGAAAGCAGCTTTAAGCATATTAGATTTTTTTAATAAAAATAAGTAATATGGAATATACAAACAAGAATGTGTAAAGAATAGTAGTATGGAAATAAGTAGTAAAGGCTATATAAATATTGATTAAGAAAGAAATTTACATTATACTGATTATGTGATACATAATTTTAGTTCAAGGAGATAACGATATGAGTCAATATAAAGATTTTGCTATGGAATTAATCAAATGGCTAGGCGAAGAAAATGTAAAAATAGATGAACCAATGAAAAAACACACATCATTTAAAGTAGGAGGACCAGTAGATATTTTAGTTATCCCTGAAACCTATGAGCAAATAAGAGATACAATAGCTTTAACTAAACAAAATAATATACCTTGTCTTGTTATAGGCAATGGTTCTAATTTATTAGTTAGAGATGGTGGTGTACGTGGCGTTATTATAAAATTAAGTAAGTTAAATAAGGTCACAGTAGAAGGAGAAAGTATCATAGCACAGGGAGGAGTATTGCTTTCCAAGGTGTCTGCCATAGCTGCAAAAAATAGTTTGACAGGTTTTGAATTTGCCAGCGGAATACCAGGTAGTGTAGGGGGAGCTCTTACCATGAATGCAGGGGCATATAATGGTGAAATATCACAGGTAGTAGAAAATGCCACGGTTTTAGATAAACAAGGTAACATTGTAAGGCTATCCAAAGAGGATTTAGAACTTGGATATAGGATGAGTGCTATAATAAAATATGGATATACGGTTTTAGAAGCTGTATTCAAACTACAAAAAGGTGATAGTGAGAAGATAATTAGCAGAATACAGGATCTTGGAAGAAGAAGAAGAGAAAAGCAGCCCCTGGAATATCCTTCAGCAGGCAGTACTTTCAAAAGACCAGAAGGTTATTTTGCTGCTAAACTTATAGAAGATAGTGGATTAAAGGGAGTACATGTAGGCGATGCAGAAGTATCTAAGAAGCATTCAGGTTTTATTATAAACAAGGGTAATGCTACAGCAAATGATATATTAAATTTAATAGAAATTGTGCAGAATACTGTTAAAGAAAAGTTTAATCTTGATCTTCACACAGAGGTAATGATAATAGGGGAAGATAAGTAGACTGACAAAATAAGTTAAGGATAAAAAAAGAAATATTTTTTTCCTTAACTTTTACTTTTATTAAGGATAGGTCTATTGAAACATAAGGCATTATAACCCTTTTACTATTAATAAAGAGTGTGTTATGCTATAATAAAAAAGTTAAATATTTAGGATTATTTTGCAGTTTTTATAAGGAGGAACAACTATGAGATTCGTAATTGTTACTGGATTATCGGGTGCAGGGAAAACTCAAGCTATTAGAAGTTTCGAGGATTTAGGATATTTTTGTGTAGATAATTTACCTCCTACATTAATGCCTAAATTTGCGGAAGCCTGTTATAAAACTGATGGCAGAATAGACAAAATAGCATTGGTAATAGATATAAGAGGTGGAGAATTCTTTGATGATTTATTTGAAAGTTTAAAATATATTAAACTTGAAGGATATAAATATGAAATATTATTTCTAGATGCTTCAGATGAGGTATTGGTAAAGAGATTTAAAGAATCTAGACGAAAACATCCTTTAGCCCCTGATGGAAGAATTTTGAATGGTATATTATTAGAGAGAAGCAGATTAAGAGAGGTTAAAGATAGATCCGATAATATAATAGACACATCTAAGTTTTCAACTATGAAATTAAGGGAAGAAATTACTAGGATATATGGAGAAGCAGGACAAATTGAAAATGAACTTATCATAACAGTAGTATCTTTCGGATTCAAATATGGTATTCCTTTAGATTCAGATTTGGTATTTGACGTAAGATTTTTGCCTAATCCATATTATATAGCAGAATTAAAGAACCACTCAGGCAATGATAAAGATGTAATAGATTATGTTATGGGTTATGATGTAACCAATAATTTTATAGATAAATTAGAGGATATGTTAGAATTTTTAATACCAAATTATTTGCAGGAGGGTAAGAGGCAGCTTATTGTATCAATAGGTTGTACAGGAGGAAGACATAGATCAGTTGCAATAGCTAATGCCATTTATAATAGGTTAAAAAATAAGGGACATAAGGTAAACATTGACCATAGGGATATAGAAGAAGATGTTAATAAGGGTGGTAAAAAATATGAAAATAATTGATTGGCTAAGACCGGGTATAAAAGTAAAGAGATGGATTTTACTTGCTGCCATGGGTATACTTTTTATTGCCTTCGCTCTAATCGAATTTGTGAGACATAGATTATATAGTGTTTATTATATTTCTTTTTATATATTTTTGATTATTACAGGAGTATTTATTATATATATATCAGTAACTCAGAGCATGAAATCAATTATAGCCCTTATAAATAAAGGATATTTAAATGTATCTTTAGATTCTAAAAAATTAGAGACTTTAATTTATGAAAAGAGGCTATTGGTTAAAGGACCTAAAATTGTAGCCATAGGTGGTGGAACGGGTTTGTCTACCATGTTAAGGGGATTAAAATACTATACTTCTAACATTACAGCCATAGTTACCGTAGCAGATGATGGAGGCGGTTCTGGAGATTTAAGAGAAGATTTAGGTATATTGCCTCCAGGGGATATTAGAAACTGCATATTGGCTTTATCTGATACAGAACCTTTAATGGAGGAATTGTTACAGTATAGATTTAAGGATGGCAGACTAAAGAATCAAAATTTTGGTAATTTGTTTTTAGCAGCTATGAATGGCATTTCAGGTAATTTTGAAGAAGCTGTTCAGAAGATGAGTTCAGTTTTAGCCGTAACTGGTAAAGTAGTACCTGTGACTTTAGACAATTTAACTTTAACTGCTAGACTTAAAAATGGATCTATTGTAAAAGGTGAATCAAATATTCCCAAAGAAACTATTAATCAAAATAGCCCTATTGAAAGAGTTTTTATTGAGCCTATGGATGCAAAAGCATTATCGGAGGCCGTAAATGCTATAAGAGAGGCAGACGCTATTATATTAGGGCCCGGTAGTTTATATACCAGTGTTATACCTAATCTATTAGTAAAAGACATAAGTTCAGCAATACAAAAAACCGATGCTGTTAAAATATATGTATCAAATATAATGACACAGCCTGGTGAGACTGACGGTTATACTGTTTCTGACCATATAAAGTCCATATTTAAGCATGGAGGTAACGGTATAGTTGATTACGTTATAGTAAATGTAGGAAAAGTGGAAAAGGAAATGGAAGGAAGATACAAAGAAGAGGCATCTCACTTAGTTCAAATAGATGAGGAAGAGATAAAAAATTTAAATGTGAAGATAATTGGTGGAGACTTCGTGAGTGTTAAAAATGGATTGATTAGGCATAACTCTGAAAAGCTAGCATCTATTTTAATCGAAACCATAATGGACAAAAAGCTATTATATGATAGGAAAAAGATAATAGAATATTTCTACTTATCAGAAAGACTAAAAGAAAAAAATAAATAGGGAGTAGGAAATTATGTCATTTTCAGCTAAGGTAAAAAATGAGGTTTGTAGATACACACAATTGAGTAAAGAAGAGGCTTTGGCAGAATTATCTGCAATAATGAGAGTAAGTGGTACTCTGACTTTTGCAGGGAATAGACATATCAGCTTCAAGATTACTACAGAGAATCCTGCTATAGCAAGACTTGTATTTAAGCTTTTAAAAGAACATTTTAGTATTCATACTAAAATAATGGTTAAAAAAGGCAATACATTTAAGAAAAATAATGTTTATATGATTATTATAACAGAAGATATGAATGTTAAGGAATTGTTAAAAGAGGTAGAGGTATTAAAGGGTGAAGATGGGATACTAGTTTTAAACTACGATATATCTCAGAACATAGTATATGATGATAAGACAAGAAGAGCTTATATTAGAGGCGCCTTTCTTGGAGGAGGAAGTATAAGTAATCCAGAAAAAACTTATCATCTAGAGTTTGTAACACACAATGATAACTATGCGGAAAACATGTGTAAAGTTATAAATAGTTATGGATTAGCTTCTAAAGTAATTCAGAGAAAGAATAGTTATATTGTGTATATAAAAGAAGGAGAACAAATAATTGATCTATTAAATATAATAGGTGCACACTCATCTCTTTTGGAATTAGAAAATATTAGAATAATGAAAGAAATGAGAAATAATGTTAATAGATTAGTAAATTGTGAAACAGCAAATTTGAGTAAAACTGTAAATGCAGCAGTTAGACAAGTAGAGAGCATTAAACTTATACAAAATGAGATAGGGCTTCAGCGTCTTCCCAAGAATCTAAGGGATGTGGCAGAATTAAGGCTGAAATCTCCCGATGAATCTTTAAAGGAATTAGGGGAAATGTTAAATCCACCAGTGGGTAAATCTGGTGTAAATCACAGGTTAAGAAGAATTGAAAAAATAGCAGATGAACTTAGAAGAGAAGGAAGGTAAAGCTTACACATGTCAAAGCATGAAGAAGTTATCAAATATATTACAAATTTATCAGTAGGAACTAAGATTTCTGTTAGAACTATGGCAAGTCTATTGGGCATAAGTGAGGGCACAGCCTATAGAGCTATAAAAGATTGTGATGACATGGGGATTGTAACCACTATACCGAGAGTTGGAACTGTAAGAATAGAGAAGGTAGAGAAAAAGAAAAAAGAGGTATTAACCTTTGGAGAAATTGTTGGCATAGTAGATGGTAGTATAGCTGCGGGCAAATCTGGAATCCATAAAACCTTGGATAAGTTTAAAATCGGGGCTATGACTCCAGAAGCTATTAAAGAATATATAACACCTGGCTGCTTACTAATAGTAGGAAACAGAGAAGAAGTACAAAAATTAGCTTTATTAAATGAATGTGGAATAATAATAACTGGTGGCTTTAAATGCAGTGATAATATTAAAAAATTAGCAGATGAAATGGAAATGCCAGTAATTTGTTCTTTGTATGATACTTTTACTGTAGCTAGCATGATTAATAAGGCCATTTCAGAAACTATAGTAAAAAAGGACATAGTTCTTATAGAGGATATAATGGATTACAATTATCCTTATTTATATAATACGGACACAGTAAAAAAGTGGAGGATGTTAATAGATAGAACCTCAGAAGTTATGTTACCAGTAGTAAACAGAGAAATGAAGTTGGTTGGATTATTAACAATAAATGATTTATCTTCTGAATTAAATGATATTGATTTAATTGAAAAGGTAATGAGAAAAAATACAATAACATTGGAAACTAAAACCACTGTAGCTTATGCTAGTCATGTAATGGATAGAGAAGGAATTCAGTTTTGCCCTGTAGTTGACAATAAAAAACTGGTGGGGGCAGTAAGAAGAAAGGACATAATGACAGCGCTGCGATATGTGGCAAAACAGCCTAAGACAGAAGAAAATTTAGAGAGCATAGTACTAAAAAAGTTTAAATTTCAATGGGAAGGTGAACAAATGCATTTTCAGGGAAGGATAACCCCAGAAATGCTTGATCCAGTAGGCATTGCTTCCTGGAGCTCTTTAAATATGCTTCTTTCTTCAATGGCTGTATTGTGTTTAAAGGAAAAGAATAATATAAATTTATTTATGGACAGCATATCAACGTATTTTATGAAACCAGTTCAAATGGATATGGATATTCATGCTTATGTAAATATTCTTGACAAGGGAAAGACATTATTTAAGGTTATGGATAGAAGTCCATGTAAAGTAGAAATCAATATGTATGATGATAAAAAGGATTTGATTGCTAAAGCCTGTTTATCTGCTAATGTTATTAGAAAATAATAAGAAGAAGCTGCAATAAAAGAAAGGAGTGACCCTATGGGGGAAAATGAAAACTCTAAGCATAAATGGGTTAGCTTACATCAGCATACGGAATACTCGCTTTTAGATTCTTCTGCAAAAATTCCTGAACTAATACAAAGGGCTAAAGAATTGGGTATGGAAAGTATAGCTATAACAGACCATGGTGTTATGTATGGGTGTGTAGAATTTTATAAGGAAGCGGTAGCCGCAGGAATTAAACCTATTATAGGATGTGAAATCTATGTAGCTCCAAAATCTATGTATATAAAGTGTAATGATAAAGATAATGAAAATCAACACTTGGTATTGCTAGTTAAAAATGAAGTAGGATATAGAAATCTAATGAAGATTGTAAGTAAGGCATCTATAGAAGGATTTTATTATAAACCAAGAGTAGACCATGATTTTTTAAAAGAACATAGTGAAGGCCTAATTGCTTTAAGCGCTTGCCTTGCTGGAGAAGTTCAATCTCAAATATTAAATGGTAATATAAAAAAGGCTGAAGAAACAGCTTTATTTTATAAAAATATATTCAAAGATGGTTTTTATTTGGAATTGCAATACCATGGAATGAAGGAACAATTAAAGGTTAATAATGAACTTATAGATATGTCGAGAAGGCTGGATATACCATTGGTAGCTACTAATGATGTACATTATATAAGAAAAGAAGATTATAAACCTCATGATATACTTCTATGTATTCAAACCGGGAAAACTGTAGATGATGAAGAAAGAATGAGATATCCCTCGGATGAGTTTTATTTAAAATCTCCTGATGAAATGTACCAAATTTTTAGTCATGTTCCAGAAGCCTTGGAAAATACGGTTAATATAGCAGAGCAATGTAACTTTGACTATGAATTTCATAAGTCTAAGTTACCAAATTTCCCTCTTCCAAAGGAAGTTGACCACTATGAATATCTTAAGGATATATGTTATAAGGGATTAAAGGAAAGATATAGCCAGGTAACAAAGGATTTAGAGGACAGACTACTGTATGAGTTAAAGGTAATTAAAGACATGGGATATGTGGATTACTTCCTTATAGTTTGGGATTTTATTAGGTTTGCAAGAGAAAATGGAATAATGACTGGTCCAGGCAGAGGTAGTGGAGCAGGTTCTATAGTTGCATATACTTTGGGTATCACAAAAATAGATCCAATTAAATATGGGCTTATTTTTGAAAGATTTTTGAATCCAGAAAGAGTTTCAATGCCAGATATAGATAGTGATTTTTGTTATGAAAGAAGACAAGAAGTTATTGATTATGTTGTTAATAAATATGGAGTAGATAATGTATCACAGATTATAACCTTTGGTACCATGGCAGCAAGAGCTTGCATAAGAGATGTAGGAAGAGCTATGAATTATTCATACGCTGAAGTAGATAGAATAGCTAAGATGATTCCTACTATGCTTAATATAACAATTGATAAAGCCCTGGAATTAAATCCGGAACTAAAGAAAGCTTATGAAGAAGAAGATAGAGTAAGGGAATTAATACAGGTAGCTAAAAAACTAGAAGGGCTGCCAAGGCATACATCAACTCATGCTGCGGGAGTAGTAATAGCATCTGAGCCTTTAGTAAACTATGTACCCCTTCAAAAAAATGAGGGTAACATAGTAACGCAATTTACCATGGGAACATTAGAAGAATTAGGCTTATTGAAGATGGACTTTTTAGGCTTAAGAACATTAACTGTAATAAGAGATGCCATAACTATGATAAGACAAAATAAAGGTGTTTTCATAGATTTAGATAAATTAGGCTTTGAAGATGAGGAAGTTTACAAAATGATTAGTGAAGGTAAAACCGTAGGTGTATTTCAACTTGAGTCACCTGGAATGACCAGTTTTATGAAAGAACTAAAACCGGATTCCTTGGAAGACATAATAGCTGGAATAAGTCTTTATAGACCAGGACCTATGGCGGAAATACCTAAATATATTTCAAACAAAAAGAACCCTGATAAAATAGAATATTTAACCCCGGAATTGGAGGGTATTCTTTCAGTTACCTATGGTTGCATGGTTTACCAAGAACAGGTAATGGAGATTGTTAGAAAATTGGCTGGGTATTCTATGGGAAGAAGTGACCTTGTAAGACGTGCCATGTCTAAAAAGAAACACAAGGTTATGGAAGAGGAAAGAAAGAATTTTATTTATGGTATTGTGGATGAAAACGGGAATATAGAGGTGCCAGGCTGCATACGTAATGGTATAAAAGAAGAAATAGCTAATAAAATATTTGACCAAATGGTGGATTTTGCTTCCTATGCATTTAATAAATCCCATGCTGCTGCTTACGCAGTAATAGCTTATCAAACAGCTTATTTAATGAGATATTATCCAACAGAATTTATAGCAGCTATGCTAAATAGTGTGATGGGTAATAACGAAAAAGTTGCCTATTATGTAAGGTTTGCCAATGAAAGAGGTATAGAGGTGCTGCCTCCAAATATAAATAAAAGCTATAGTAAATTTAATGCACAAGAAGACAAGATAATATTTGGTATGGCATCTATAAAAAATGTAGGAGTAAATGTAATAGAAAGTATAGTGAAATCTAGAAACGAAAAAGGTAACTTTATAGATTTAATTGATTTTTGTAATAAGGTAGATTTAAGCTGTGTTAATAAAAGGGCTGTAGAAAGTTTGATAAAATCAGGAGCTTTTGATACTTTTGGAATATATAGATCAAAAATGCTGGCAGTATACGAAAAGGTGTTAGATGGTGTAAATAATGATAGAAGGAAAAATATAGATGGACAGATAAATCTTTTCTTAGATTTTAAAGAAAGCACGGTAAAGATAGAATATCCTAATATAAATGAATTTGATAAAAAATATATATTAGCTATGGAAAAAGAAATGACAGGATTATATATATCAGGACATCCACTTGAGGAATATAAGGATATATTAAATAGTAGTTCTATTACAAAAATACCTGAAATAATTGACTCTGAAACTTTAGAGGATGAGTTGGTAGAACAAGAAAGAAAGATAAAGGATGGAGAGATAGTCAAAATAGGGGGAATTATTACTTCAGTAAATAAAAAGGTGACTAAAAATAATGAAATGATGGCTTTTATAACCATAGAAGACCTATATTCCTCTATTGAAGTTATTGTATTTCCGAAAACCTTTAATAGGTATAGGGACTTAATTGATGCAGATTCAATGGTAATAGTAAAAGGAAGAGTAAATATAAGAGAAGGTGAACAGCCTAAGATATTGTGTGAAAATGTAGAAGCATTATGTGAAAATGGAGAAAAGCGCAATTCTTATAATAAAATTTACATAAGAATTCAGCAAGAAAAGTATGTAAATGATGTTATGAAAAAATTAAAACCGGTATGTATACAATATAAAGGTAATATACCAATATATTTATATGTTAGTGAAAACAAAAGATCATTTTTAATTAATAAGAATTTATGGATAAATAGTGATAAAGAAATATTAACATATTTGAAAAATAGCTTTGGAGAAGAAAATGTAAAGGCTGTTTAGAATAATAGTATATTTATCACGGAAAGTAAGCAAAATATTATAGAAAAGATGATTGTTATCATTACATTCTTTAATACTTTGCTTACTTTTACTAATTATTTATATAAATCATTGCATATTTTACTTAATATTATTAAAATTAATAATATAGGTATAGAAGTTTTATTTTATAAAATAAGTGGGACTAAAAATGTCCAAGCGGTAACATAGGAGGTATAATATGAAAAAGATTGCTGTTTTAACAAGTGGTGGAGACGCTCCAGGTATGAATGCTGCTATAAGAGCAGTAGTGAGG
>ENA-UOOR01003392-UOOR01003392.1-fermentation-metagenome-genome-assembly--contig:-NODE-3392-length-14163-cov-8.131344_pt1 | contig 14163 bp, 17 predicted proteins | sample MGYA00245780_ERZ724029 | MGnify/ENA primary metagenome ERZ724029 (study PRJEB28704, sample SAMN03018315) | fermentation metagenome | biome: anthropogenic terrestrial biome; feature: soil; material... | reverse complement strand
ATGTGATAGTACTTTCGTACAATTCAAACCGCGACTTCAAGTCGCACACTATGACCTCTGCTGACTTCTCATGATTCGTTGTTACTACTGTATCGCTCATGAGACCTCACGGGTTAAGCCATATATCTTTCCTCGTTTACTTGCAGAATTTACGCTTTAGGGTTACGGTTACCTTTTGGACTTTGTTGCCTTAAGCCAACTCATCCGCCTTTCACGCCTTATATTCTGTTCCTGTTCGTCAAGCCACGATTTCGCTATTGCTTCCTCTCTCCCACACCTCACGATGTGAAACTTGCAAGTTGCTATGAGATTCGTCGGTAACTACGCTCTTTAAGGACTTTCACCTTAGACATATGACATGCCCGTCAAACTTAAAAAAAGGATGAAGTAACCTTCATCCTCTAACCCATAGCTTTTTCTAATTCACCTAAATGTTTAATTGGGAAATACTTTAGCAACTCTTTATATTGTTCTACTGATAATCCCTGCACTGTAGTATAAATATCAATTTTGGTCTCAAGATCTGCTTCTTTAAATCGGTTTAGGATGTGTTCAAAATTATCTTGTCCTTCCATCTTTAACCCTCCTATTTTATATTATCTAATTTATTATGCAATATAAAATAGGTAATTATACCAAATTTAATTTAACTATTTAAAATATATTCTCTGAAATTATTCAATTTCATCCATTTCCCAATTGTGGTATACATCCTGTACATCATCGCTGTCCTCAAGCATATCTATTAGCTTTTCCATATTTTTAATATCTTCCGGATTTGTCAATTTTATTGTGTTTTGAGGTATATATGATATTTCTGCCATAGCAAATTTGTAATTTGCTTCTTTAAGACCTTCTTTAACGTTATTAAAATCATCAGGATCAGTTATAATTTCGAAACCGTCATTATCTGAGATAAAATCCTCTGCTCCTAAATCAATAGCAAGCATTGTCAATTCATCTTCATCAACTATATCTTCCCTTTCAATTGCTAATACACCTTTTCTATCAAACATAAAGGATACGCAACCTGATTGTCCTAAATTTCCGCCAGCCTTATCAAAGGCATGTCTAACATCAGAAGCTGTCCTATTTCTATTGTCTGTAAGGCAAGTCGCAAATACTGCTATTCCACCGGGACCATAACCTTCATACATAATTTCTTCAAAATTTGCTAAACCTAATTCTCCACTTCCTTTTTTGACTGCCCTATCTATATTTTCATTTGGCATATTCTCAGCTTTAGCTTTATCTATAGCTGCTTTAAGTGAAGGATTATAATCCGGGTCTCCGCCACCTTCTTTAGCAGCTACCATAATATACCTTCCTAATTTTGTAAAGACCTTCGCACGCTTAGCATCTTCTTTGCCTTTTTTATTTTTTATATTATTCCATTTAGAATGTCCTGACATTTGAACTCACCTCCTTAAAAGAATGCCTTATATATTTTAGCATAAGTATTATTTTTTTTCACTATTTTATTTCATAAATATTGGTGGAAACTCCCTTTTATGACTACTCATTTGATTCATTCTATCTATTTTCTTTGTAATTTCACTTGTACCTTTTCCAGTCCTTATATATTTATCTAAAACATCATATCCAAACCCCATTTCTTCTTCATCGGTTTGATCCTCCCATAATCCTGCTGAAGGAGGCTTGGTTATGATAATATCCGGTATGCCTAAAGCTCTTGCCAATTCTACTATTTCAGATTTTACAAAATCGGCTAATGGCAATAAATCCGCTCCACTATCTCCAAATTTTGTAAAATATCCTACGAAGAATTCCGACTTATTACTAGAACCCGCAACTAGGTAATTGTAATGCTGTGCAAAATAATATAGAGTTGTCATACGAAGTCGTGGCTTTATATTTGCTTTGGCCATATCATTGTTTGAATCAAGCCCTGTGGATTTTAAATAAATATCATAGGTTTGATTTAAATCTACCTTAGTCGTTTTTAAGTTCAATTTATCGGCAATTAACAACGCATCTTCTTCATCTTTTTTTGTACTATGGCAGGGCATCATTACACCCAATGAGTTTCCGGGAAATGCTTGTTTAGCCAATCCTGCAATTACTGCTGAATCAATTCCTCCGCTTAGTCCAAATACTAACCCTTTAGCATTAGCAGACTTTACTTTTATTTTCAACCAGTTAATTAAGTCTTTTATTGTTAAATCTAAATTTTCCATATTACCTCCATAATGTATATCTTATCATATTTTGGTGATATTATTAATTGTGCGTTGTTTATTGTGTACTATGCATCGTGCATTGTGAACTGTGAATTGTAATCATTGTGCCCTTCTTTAATTATATCATAAAGGTGAAATATATGGAAAAAAACAATCTAAAACTTATCGGATTAGGATTAATAACAGGATTTATAAATGGCATTTTTGGTTCCGGAGGAGGAACTATTATTGTACCAAGCATGGTTTTCCTCCTTAATATGGAAGACTATAAAGCTCATGCAACTGCCATATCTATTATCTTGCCTCTTTCGATTATTAGTACAGTAATCTATTTCTTTCACAATACAATACCTATATCTGTCGCGCTTAAAGTAGCAATCGGCGGCCTTATAGGAAGTTATATTGGTGCAAAGATTTTAAATAAGATTCCAACTAATATCTTAAGAAAAATATTTGGATGTGTAATCATTTATACTGCTATTAGGATGATATGGAAATGAAATTGATTATAATAGGTTTACTATCCGGTATAATAAGCGGTATGGGCATAGGCGGAGGCTCAATACTAATACCTGCCTTAGTTTTATTTAATAATATTCCTCAAATCGAAGCACAGGGCATAAATCTGATTGTGTTTATTCCGATTTCAATAATAGCGTTATTTATTCATAAAAAAGAAGGAAATTTAGAGCTTAAATATGGTAAAAAAATAATTATAGGGGGAGTAATAGGTGCCACAATAGGTTCACTTATTGCCTTAAGAACAAACCCGGATAATTTAAGAAGGTATTTTGGTTTCTTCTTGCTTTTAATAGGAATATATGAATTTTTCAAAAAAAATAGGCCAAATAATTGACCTATTCCATCCTCTTAAGAGTCGCATAAATACAATCGCCTGTTAGATATTTTAACTCTAATTCATCACATTTTTGTATGACCTCATCATTATATGTTCCAGGTTGGAAAAAAATATATTCGATACCAACTTCTTTCGCTTCTTCTAATGTCTTTATGCTTAATTTAGGGCTTACTACCATATCCAGAACGTCTACCTTTGACGGTAAATCCTTTAAAGAATGATAAATTGTCTCTCCTTCAATCTCATCATAATTTGGATTTACTCCATAAGCATTATAATTATGCTTCTTCAAAATCTTCCATATTTTGTACCCAAATCTATCCTTTTTTGCTGTAACACCTACTACAACCCATGTCTTTTTACCCAGCATCTCATTTTTCAAGCTGCTTGAATCTAGCACCATATCACCTCAACTATCTATACTTAACTTATCATTCAAATACCTTTGACCATTTACTAAAGGCAAATGCTTCTCATAATCATATTTTATTTCTAAATTTCCATTGGTCAAATTGGTAATTTCATTGGTAAAATCTCCTACCGTAGCTTTTACTACATACAAATATATTTTGACCTCTGTTTCAAATTCAACATCTTCCAGAGTATATCCATTGCTCATTAAAAAGTTTTCCATTTTTCCGTATAGGGTATATGGTATTTTTATTTCTAAGCGCTGATGCAATGTCATATCGACGACTTTTCCCGCATCTACTGCAATCTTCGCTCCCTTAGTATATGCTCTGATTAATCCGCCGCCACCAAGCTTAATGCCTCCAAAATATCTGGTTACGACTACAAGCACATTTCTCAAGTCTTCTTTTTTGATAACTTCTAAAACCGGTATCCCAGCTGTACCTGAGGGCTCCCCATCATCACTAAATCTTTGAATATTGGACTCCTCACCTAGTACATATGCATATACATTATGAGTTGCATCCCTATGTTTTGTGCTTATTATATCTATAAATTGTAAAGCTTCTTCTTCACTGTTTATTGGCACTCCATGCCCAATAAAACGAGATTTATTGATAATTATTTCATCTGCTCCATATCCCCCTATTGTCTTATAAACATCTCTCATTATATGACCTATGCATACAACAAATTTTTCTCATATTCTTTATATTCCAGATATCTTTTATATGAAAGTGATACTAAGGATTTGTCCTGACTATAGGTAATTAAATTTAGAGCTTCATCTATTTCAAAGAAATTTCCTTCCTTGAATCCCTCATCAAAATTAACTCTGTATTCCAGATCACAAGCTTCCATAATATACCAAATAATTTTATTATATACCGCTTGATTTCTTGTCCTAGAAAAAAATTCGTATGCGGTTTCTCCTGCTGGTGATACGATTTTAGCATCTATTCCTGTTTCATATTTTACTCTTTGGATTGCTGTTTCAGGTGGCAATTGTTCCCCTCTGATTTTACCCTTTGGTAATACCCATTCGTTCTTTTCATTTTTTAATAGGAATACCTTATTTAAGTTGAACACAACTCCACCTGCACAGTCCCTGATTATCATTGGCACCCTCTCCTTTAATTTTTATTTAAATTAATAAGTCCTTGTACTTTTCATAATCTAAAGAGTTAATTGTAAGTTCTATAAAAGTTCCTTCCTCTTTATGTTCTATATTATTTACATCGTAATTATTCATAAAATAATTTAATATCGCTTGTTTATCATATGGTATCTTTAACTTAACCTTTCTAAACTCTTGGGGAAGGTTATCTTCAATAATTTTTAGTAATTGGTCTAAATTTACATCGTTCTTAGCCGAAATAAAGATCTTTTCGCCAACATACTTTAAATCATAAATCACGTTGGATATATCTACTTTATCCATTTTATTGAATACAGTGATGATAGGTTTTTCTAATACATCCATATCCTTTAATATATCAAATGTAGTTTTGATTTGTATGTCCAAATCTTTATTTGAAGCGTCTACAACATGCAGCAATAAATCTGCATATTTTGTCTCCTCCAATGTCCCTTTAAATGCTTCAACTAAATGAGTGGGCAATTTGGAGACAAATCCTACTGTATCAGTTATTAAAAATGGTTGACCATTATTTAATTTGCTCCTCCTTAAAGACGTATCAAGAGTTGCAAATAACATATCTTCAACATAAACTTGTTTCTTTTCATATCCTTCATCATCAAATTCAATCAATTTATTTAATAAAGTGGACTTCCCTGCATTTGTATATCCTACTAAAGCAACAATTGGCAGATTAGACTCCTCTCTTTTCTTTCTCTTAATGCTTCTAACTTGTTCCATTTCTTTCAGCTGCTTTTCAATATTGTTTATTTCCCTTAAAATATGTCTTCTATCAGTTTCCAGTTTCTGTTCTCCTGGTCCTCTGGTGCCAATGCCGCCTCCTTCTCTGGATAAATAATCTCGAAACCCTACTAACCTAGGTAAACGATATTTCATTTGAGCCAACTTAACCTGTAGCTTACCTTCCTTGCTTGTTGCTCTATTTGCAAATATATCCAATATTAAATTGGTTCTATCAACTATTTTTTTATCTATTATATGTTCTAAATTTCTAAGCTGAGCACCTGACAATTCATCATTAAATACTACTGTTGTAATCTCCAATTCATCACAATAATTTTTAATTTCCTCTGCCTTGCCCCTACCTATAAAATAAGCGGGATTAATTCCTGTCTTTTTTTGAATCACCCTTGAAATTACAACTCCGCCGGCAGCTTTTACTAATTCTTCTAATTCATCCATCGATGTAATTATATCAATAGTATCATCATTTAATTCAACACCGACTAATAAAACCCTTTCCAGACCATCTTCCAATATAGCACCCCCTCTTTTTATGTTATTATAAGTATACCACCTTTTTAAAGTATTATCTAATTTATTTAAATAAAGTTTAAATTTTATTCATGGATAAGCTAACTAAAAAACACCCGGATATTTCTATCCAGATGTTCTCTAATTGTACATATTGATAATAGCCCCAAGGAGAATCGAACTCCTGTTTCCGCCGTGAGAGGGCGGCGTCTTAACCGCTTGACCATGAGGCCATAAATTATATTTTTGGCTCCGGGACTAGGATTCGAACCTAGGTTGTATGATCCAGAGTCACAAGTGCTACCAGCTACACCATCCCGGAACTTAAAAACAATTTTTATTATACTCCTATTTTGAACAAAGTTCAACTACTTTTTATTTTATTTTTGTATTTATAAATTCAATTGCTCTATTTATTCTTTCAATGCAAACATCTTTACCTAATATGGATATTATATCAAAGAGACCCGGCCCCACTGTTCTCCCGGATATTGCCAATCTGGTAGGATGGATTATGTCTCCGCCTTTTATACCCAATTCATCTATCAAATCCCTATAAGCCTTTTCAACTGTTTCCACATCAAATGCAGGTGTTTTGGCTAAAACCTCTTTGCCTTTTTCCAGTAATTCTACCACGCCTTCTTTTTCAAACCTCTTAGCTACCCCTTTTGGATCATATTCTTCTATTTCCTTAAAAAAATATTCACTTGCCTCAGCTATTTCTGGAAGTAGTTTAACCTTTTCTCTTACAGCTCCCACAACTCTTTTGATGTACTCATAATTGTCTTCTATTTTTTCTTTATTTACTAATCCCTTATCTATGAGAAACGGAATGGCTTCTCTAGTCACATAATCTAAATTTAAATTTCTTAAATAGATACCATTCATCCATGTAAGCTTATCTATATCGTAAATTGCGGCAGTTTTTGATACTTTCTTAAGCGAAAATTCTTCTATGGTATCGGTCATTTCAAATATCTCTTTTTCTTCAGCAGGAGACCAACCTAGAAGGGTTAAATAATTGACCAAAGTTTCCTTTAGGTATCCACCTTCTCTGAATTCCTCTACTGAAGTTGCTCCATGTCTTTTACTCAATTTGCTTCTATCAGGTGCAAGTATCATAGACAAATGAGCAAACTTAGGTATTTCATATCCCAAAGCTCTATATATTAAGACCTGTTTAGGAGTGTTTGAAAGATGTTCCTCAGCTCTTATTACATGGCTTATCTTCATAGCGTGATCATCTACTACACAAGCAAAATTGTATGTGGGTATATTATTGGACTTAAGGATTATATAATCGTCAAGCTGACTATTATCAAAGGATACCTTCCCCCTGATTAAATCCTCTAATTCTGTAGTTCCTTCTCTTGGAATCTTGATTCTAACAACATAAGGTTTCCCTTCATGTAGATTTTTTTCGATTTCTTCTTCTGATAACTCTAAACACCTGCCTGAATATCTAAAAGAAAGCTTAAGCTTTTTCTGTTCTTCTCTTTCCTTTTCAATATCTTCTTCAGTACAAAAACAATAATATGCTTTTCCTTCTTTTAATAATCGGTCTACTTCTTTCCTATAAAGATCCATTCTTTCCGATTGATAATATGGGCCATATTCTCCGCCCTTTTCCGGCCCTTCGTCCCAATCCATTCCCAACCATTTCATACTTGAAAGTATTTGAGATATAGAATCTGCCTTCAGCCTTTCTATATCCGTATCCTCTATCCTAAGGATAAATTTACCATTATATTTTCTGGCAAAATAATAATTAAACAACGCTGTCCTTGCTCCTCCAATATGCAAATACCCTGTTGGACTTGGAGCAAATCTCACTCTAATATCTTCCATAAAAAAACTCCCTTCGAATGAAACTTGATTTATAATCAATTATACCACTAATTAGCCAAAATATCTCAATCCATTTGTTTATAAAATTCAATTAGTGGAAACTATAGTTATAATTCCCGAGTTTACAAACAATTCTTAATGTCGAAGTATGAAATCTTTTTGTAAGCATATTGTAACCTTTGAGATATTTGTTATTTGTTAACAACCATTGATTTCTATGTTATAATATATTCTAGCATTAATGAAACTGCATACAGTTTCTACGCATTGCTTTAGCGAGATATCACCTCGTTACATGCTTGGTTGTATAATTAAGGAGGTAAATTAATGTCGGATGAAAAGAATAATAAAAAGAAACAAAAGAAAGTTACAGCTTCTAAAGTTGTTAAGACCTTATTAATTCTTATTTTAATATTAGCCATCATAGGTGGAGGAGCTGCAACAGGTATTGTTTTATCTATAATAAAAGATGCACCGGAAATAGATCCTTCAAATATTAATTCAACTTTAGATCAAACATCATTTATATATGATTTAGATGGCAATATGGTTGAAAAGATACAGGCTGCAGAACTTAGAACTATAGTAGGGCTAAATACTATGCCCGAATATTTGAAGGAAGCATTTATTTCAATAGAAGATGAAAGATTTAAAGATCACATAGGGATAGATCCAAGGGGGATAGTTTCTGCATTAATTGATAATTTGAAGTCAGGAGGCATGCGTGGCGCAAGTACTATAACCCAACAGTTAGCCAGAGGGTTGTATTTAGACCCATTGGATAAATCTTTAACCAGAAAAATAACTGAAATGTATTTAGCCTTGCAAATTGAAAGAGTTCTTTCAAAGGATCAAATACTTGAGTCTTATTTAAACCGAAGTTATTTTGGACAAAATGCTTACGGAGTACAAGAAGCCGCTCAAACATATTTTTCTAAAGATGTAGAGGATTTAACATTGGCCGAATCAGCCCTATTGGCAGGTGTAGTTAAGGGAACAAATACCTATCAGCCTTTCTATAGAGTAAAGCCCGAAGACTTTGACAGCAGTACACACTATGAAGTAGGTCAAACCGATGTATTGGGTGAAAAATACATTTTAGTTTATAATCAAAAATCTGTTGACAGACAAAAGGTTGTACTTAAAAAAATGCTTGATTTAGGTAAAATCTCGGAAGAAGAATATAATCTGGCGCTGAATGAAAATATAAAGGAAAATTTAAAACCCGGAGAAAAGAAGACATATGATATTACCAACTACTTTACTGACTATGTTAAAACTCAAGTTGTGGAAGCATTAGTAGAAAAATTAGGTTATACAAAACAACAAGCAGAAGATGAGTTATATACGGGCGGTTTAAAAATATATTCCACTATTAATGTCAATCTTCAAAAGAAATTAGAAGATGCTTATAGTAATTTTACCGAAATTCTCGTAGGAAAAACTGATAATATTAAGGGTCCTATATTGGTGGATTGGAGCTTAAACAAAGCCGGCAATGTATTGGACGATAAGAAAAATATTATATTTTTCAAAAAAGATAATCTCATGACAGATGATTATCACCTATTTATTGAAAAAGGAACATATGAACTTACAGATGGGAATTTAATAATAAGGAATAACAAATTAACACCATATAAAAAACATGTTGATGTAGCTGACTTTTATACAATAGATGAAAGGAAAAATTTAGTAACACATACCTGCGGATCTATAATGCCAAATGAAGATGAATTTGAAATCATAGATAATGGAGTAAAGTTTAAGAAGAACTTTTTAGATAAAAATAATGATTTTTATAAAATAGACGAAAATGAAAATTTACTGATTGATAACAAGTTTTTCTTTGTGGATAAAAACGGTATTGTCCAACCGCAATCAGGTACAGTAGTTATGGATTATAGAAATGGTCATATACTTGCAATAGTTGGCGGACGGGATGTAGATGGTACAAGAATATTAAATAGAGCAACAGCTTCACAGAGGCAACCCGGATCAGCAATAAAACCGATAGCAGTATATTTACCTGCATTGGACAATGGTTATACTGCTGCTTCCGCCATTGATGATATACCTTTTTATAATGGTAATGGACAACTATGGCCAAAGAACTGGTATACCGGATATCGGGGAATGCACACATTGAGAAAATCAGTTGAGCAATCCGTAAATGTTAACGCTGTAAAAACATTACAAAGCATTGGAATCAAGACTTCTATGGCTTATCTGGAAAAGATGGGAATTATAAATGCAGCTCATCCGGAAAAGGATAATATAATAACCAGTGTTGAAAACAGAGCTACAAATGATGAAAATCTATCCGCATTAGCCCTCGGAGGCATGACAAAAGGTCTTACTCCGTTGGAAATGACAGCTGCATACGGAGCTATCGCAAATCAAGGAACATATATAGAACCGATAGCATTTACAAAAATTGTTGATAAAAATGGAAAAGTTCTAATAGATAATATCCCTAAAGAAACTGTAGTAACATCTCCTCAAGTAGCATATATTATGGGGGATATATTGAGAACTACCGTAAGCAATGGTTTAGGCAGCAGAGCAAAGCTTAAAAATATGGTAGTAGCGGGAAAAACCGGTACAACCCAAAATCAGGCTGATATATGGTTTATAGGTTACACCCCATATTATGTCACAGGAACTTGGATAGGAAATGATTCTCCTAAAATAACTCTGGGAAAAAGCAGTAGTACTGCAGCGCAATTATGGCAATATATAAATACCAAAATCCACGAAGACCTAGAAGGTAAAAATAGCTTTGAAAAACCTGATGGTATTGTAAGCGCAAGCATCTGTACACAGTCCGGGTTATTGGCATCCGAGCTTTGTACGCAAGATCCAAGGGGAGTTGTAAAAACAGAAATCTTTGCAAATGGTACTGTGCCAACAAAATATTGTGATATGCATGTTGCATTAGAAATCGATGCTACCAACGGTAAAATTGCAAATGAGTATTGTCCTGAAAGTGTAGTTGAGACCAGAATATTTATTCAAAGGACACCTCCATATAATCCTCAAGACCATAATGGTATAGTCCCAAGTGATTATCAATACAATGCTCCTACAGCAGTCTGTGATGAACATAACGAATCAAATTGGGTTCCGGATATCATAGACGATTGGTTTAATGATTGGCTTAACAAGGATAGAGAAGGCAACGGAGAAGATGACAATGATAGTGAAGAGATAGTACCTCTCAATCCATTTGAAACTAATGATAATGGTAATCGTAACAGTAACGGACGTTCCAAAAACAGAGGTAATAACAACGGTAACTAACCTTAAAGACTAAGGGTTTATAAACCCTTAGTCTTTTGTTTTAGGATTAAACACCAATGCCACAACATACCCAAACAGTATAACAGCAGCAATCCCACCGCCTGCTGCTTCAATCCCACCTGTAAATGCACCTAGTAATCCTTTTGTCCCAGCACCTTCTATGGCGCCTTGAGATAGCGCATATCCAAAACCGCTTATTGGCACGGTAGCACCCGCTCCTCCAAATTCAACTATAGGGGTATAAAGCCCAAGTCCTCCAAGTACAACCCCCGCAGTAAGAAAAGATACCAATATATGCGCAGGAGTTAATTTTGTATTATCCAATAAAATCTGACCAATTACACATATTAATCCCCCAACTATAAATGCCTTAACATAATCCATTCTCTATCTACTCCCTTTTCTTATCAATTGTTACCGCATGTGCAATACAAGGTATGGATTCACCCTGTTGAACACTTGTAGTTGAGTGGAGTGCTCCGGTTGACATTATTAAAACTCTATTGAATTTTCCTTTTTTTATCTCCTTTAGGACATAGCCATTAAATACGGCAGCCGAACATGCACATCCACTTCCACCCGCATGGGTATCCTGTGTATCTTTGTCAAATATCTCTACACCTGCATCGGTATACATACTTCTTAAATCATAACCTTCTCTTTTCATCATATCTATTACTATTTCTTTGCCTATATGGCCTAAGTCACCTGATATAATCAAATCGTAATCTGAAGGTTTACATCCTATATCCCTAAAATGATACAAAAGTGTATCTACAGCTGCAGGAGCCATAGCAGCACCCATATTATTTACATCTTTAATGCCTGCATCAATAATCTTTCCTGTAGTTACATATTTTATATATGGTCCATTTCCGCCTGATGCTAAAAGAGTTGCACCTGAACCTGTCACAGTCCATTGTGATGAAAACTTCCTTTGATTGCCATATTCAAGCGGAAATCTAAATTGTCTTTCAGCAGTACTAAAATGACTTGATGCAGAGCAAATGACATTATCTGCAAATCCTCCGTCAACTATCATAGCCCCTAATGATAAAGACTCAGTCATGGTAGAGCAAGCTCCATAAAGTCCAAAAAATGGTATGCTTATCTGTCTTGCGGAATAACCTGTAGCAATTATTTGATTCAATAAATCCCCTGCAATTAAATAATTAATATCATTTACTGTCAATCCCCCATTGTTTATAGCGGCTTTTATGCACTCTTCCTGCATTTTAATCTCAGCTTTTTCCCATGACTCTTGACCCCAGAGATCATCTGCCAAGATTAAATCAAAATATTTTGATAAAGGTCCATCTCCTTCCTTAGGGCCTACTATTGTATAAAATCCTTTAATCGAAGGAGGGTTACCGAATTTTACTGTTTGAGTTCCCAATCTTTTTACAGCCAAGTTATCACCTACCCTTGAATAATAAAGTCAATAATCCAACAATAACCGAACCCCCAATGCCATAAACCAATACCGGGCCTGCGATTGTGAACATTTTGGATGCAACTCCAAAAATAAATCCTTCTCTTTTAAATTCCATTGCAGGAGAAACTATAGAATTTGCAAAACCTGTTATAGGCACAGAAGCTCCTGCACCGCCTATTTTGCCTATCTTGTCATATATCCCCAGCCCAGTCAACAAAGACCCCAGAAATACTAAGGCTATAGATGTAAAAGATGCCGCACTTGATTCATTTAGTCCCAAGCTCTGCAGATAATTTAAAATAAATTGACCTAAAGTACAAATAAAACCCCCGACTAAAAAAGCCATAATAATGTTTTTTACATAGGTCGGCTTTGGTATCTTACCTTCTACATATTTTTCATACTCTTTCTTATTTAATTTTTCCATTTTAACCTCCTATATGAATTAGAAAATAATATAATGAGCCTGCAACTTTACCCATCAATAAAGCCCTTTTTATAGCATTTTCTTTTCTGTTTAATTTAAACTTCTGGGCCATAATCGGTATAACATTCAAGGTCTCCGCCAAAGCTGATGAAAATAGTCCTATATATGCTCCTAAAATAAATCCTATTGGTAATGTACTTATCTTTCCTAGTTTAATTGAAAAATCATAAAAATATACAAAGGAGGCTAAAAATCCTCCCAAAATGTACATATCCTCATATAGCTTCAAATATCTATTTGTTTCAGTCAATTGAATCACTCTAGGAAATATTTCTATCAATGCTATGAAGGCTGCATAAGCACCGCCTACAACAACTCCTCCACCTATTGACATCAGAATAAGAATAACATAACTCATCTATATCATTCCTTTTTTTGTCTTTTTTGCATTTCTTCTAAGATATATTCGTCCATTTCTTTGTCATATAGATATGTTTCTATGTCCAAAGGACCGGGTTCTTTTCTTCTTCTTATACTTTTACTTTTTACCCTTTTAAAAAATGTAACCATGCCAATTCCTAATCCAAAGGAATACGGTATTGTCATGATTAATGGATTTTCTTTTTTAACCCCTGTAAAAGTAAAATATAGTTTATCCAAAGTATCCTTCATATTGACATCCTCATGAAAATACATGATACCCATTGCTGCGCCAAAAAATAATACAATACAAATTAACGTTGTTTTTATCAATTCGAATGTTTTATTTTCTCTTTCCCTGGATTTTACCTCTAGTATAATCTCAGTTGCACCCATAGGACTTATGTCTACAAATGGAAATTTATCAACTATCTTTTTTATAACATCGGTAGCTGATAAATAATCCCAATTTTCTTCATCTTTACTTATATATACTTTTATAGAATCAATTTCCTTTTTTACTGTTGCATTCTGACAATATACTTCTGCAATATCCTTTATATAAACCGAGTCATTTTTCCCCGGTGAATACCTCTTTGAAAATATAATATATGCTTGTTCCTTACTCTCCATTTATATCCTCCCCCATATAATTAAATACAAGTGTTGCGCTTTTAGGTACTTTATTAGTTTTTTCTTCTTTTATTTTAAATAGATATACAAAAGAAATAATGATTGTCAGTGTCATTAAAAGAAAAATAGTTCTTTTCAAAATTAATTTCATCATAGTTCACCTCGTATAATATGTTTAGAACAACTTTTTAAGTGTTCTAAACATTAATTTAT
>ENA-UOOR01003391-UOOR01003391.1-fermentation-metagenome-genome-assembly--contig:-NODE-3391-length-14166-cov-3.895826_pt1 | contig 14166 bp, 14 predicted proteins | sample MGYA00245780_ERZ724029 | MGnify/ENA primary metagenome ERZ724029 (study PRJEB28704, sample SAMN03018315) | fermentation metagenome | biome: anthropogenic terrestrial biome; feature: soil; material... | reverse complement strand
CCAGGCAGAGGTCGTTAGCAGAACGATTAATAAGAAGCGCCAGATGGGCCGTTCCGGAGGGAACGGCCTTTTGTTATTTGGCGTACCCAGAGGCACGCCCCGGACCAATAGTACGGATTTGTCAGTTTCCCGCAAAATCCGGCAAAAAGTTTCTATAACCAGCAGGATATTCTATTTAAAGGAGGAATAACTAATTAAATCCGAAACGCCGTTGCACGATATGCAACGTTGATCATTCAGAAACGGCGTTGCGAAATATCCTGAAAGTTGGGTGTTTTAAATGCCGGTAAAATCGGTCGATAAAGCATTGGAGATTCTCGAGTGTTTTCTTACAGGACATGAGGTTCTGCGTGTCAGGGAAGTAGCTAGCATGACAGGGCTAAGTAAAGCGACGGTTTCTCGCGTTATGGCTACAATGGAAAGCCGCGGATGGCTCGAGAGAGATTCCGAGTTAGGTTCCTACCGGCTGGGCATCAAAGCTCATATGCTTGGAGGAATGGCGCAAGAAGGCTTTGACCTCGCGAAACTTGCCCGCCCCTTTTTGGAGCAATTGCGTGACCAATGCGGTGAGGAAGTTGCGCTCCATGTGTTACGTGGCTCGGCACGCGTCTGTGTAGCGCGCGCGGATAGCAGGTTCACGATCGCCAAGGTCAGCACCCTGGGTAGCCCTTTGCCGTTGCATTGTGGCGCGGCTGGGAAGGTTCTTCTGGCCTATTTGCCGCTGGAGACTCGTCGAAAGCTAATATACTCACGCCCGTTGCAGGCGTTTACTCCGCTCACAATCACGGATCCTCGCGAACTGGAGAAGGACTTGGAGAAGATCGCCGAGCAGGGCTATGCGCTTAGCGACGGTGAGCGGGAGGAGGGGGCTTACTCGGTAGTTGCCCCGGTATTTGATGTGAGGGACCAAGTGGTAGCTAGTCTAGTCGTATCGGGTCCTAGTTTTCGCTTGGCCGACAACTTGACTCATGGACTTATCAAGTCGGTAATGGAATCGGCTGACGAGTTGTCAGCCAAACTGGGCCATAACGCCACAAAGGCAATCGGATAAATTACTGTAGATCTCTGGCTGTTTTCATAAAGGAAGGGGGTACGGCTTTTAGAGGGACTGTTTGGAAACCAATTCAACTAGATAATAGGAGGGAAAGAAATGCGTAGAATGAGATACCTTGTTCTCACAGTTGTAGTGCTAATAATGGTAATGGCACTCGGCGTTCCGGCCGCCTCGAAGGCCAAAGAAATCAAAATTGGCTGGTCTGGTCCGCTCTCCGGCGACGGAGCTGCGTGGGGGCAAATGGAGCAATGGGGCGTCCAGGCCGCCGAAAAGGAAATAAACGACGCTGGCGGCGTGCTCGGTCGTCCGATCAAGGTTATTTTTTACGATGATCGTGCGGACAAGCTCGAAGTCGTCAACTCGGTGAAGAGGCTGATCACCCGCGACAAGGTTGTTGCAGTTCTTACCCACGCATACAGTTCTTGTTGCCTGGCTGTGGCTCCGCTGGCGGAACAGTACAAGGTTCCGTTTGTCAGCGCCATGGCCACGCATCCAACAGTCACCGAACCGACTCCGGGATCCGGCAAACCGCGTCCCAACTTCTTCCGGGTTGTCTTAACAGCGGTAGCCGAAGGCGGATCACTCGCTACTTATGTTCGTGAGCGGGGATTCGGCAAAGCGGCCGTTATTTATGACATTAGTCAGGACTACTCACTGGGTATTCGAGATTCGTTTACGAAGAAGTTCAACTCTCTCGGAGGCAAAATCGTGGTTGAAGAGTCCATCAAAGGCGGCGAAGAAGAGTTCCGCGCGGTCCTAACGCGGATTAAGGCTGCCAATCCCGATGTGATCATCTTTACGGTCTATTACAAAGAGGCGGCTTTGCTGATGAAACAGGCTCGTGCACTCGGTCTTGATCAGCAGTTCGCGGGCGGTAACGGTCTTGAGTCCGAAGTTCTGACTCAATTGGCTGGTCCCGCTGCTGAAGGCGCGTATGTCACGACACACTTTTCCCCGGAAGATCCGCGGCCGATCGTTCAGGAATTCCGCGATCGTTTCAAGGCAGAGCACAAGATTGACCCTGATTCGAATGCTGGAAAAGCCCACGATGCGCTTTACTTAGTCGCCGATGCGATTCGTCGTGCGAAATCCGATGATTCGAAAGCAATCCGCGACGCGATCGAAAAGACAACTAAGCTTGATGGTGTCGCTGGCACAATTACCATGAACCTCAAGACCCACAACCCGAGTGGTAGCGATATGCCCATGGTTATCCTGCAGGTCAAGGATGGTGCGCTCCACTACGTTAAGTCGGTCAGCGGCGAATAGCCGTTATTGGCCAGGGCCGTTTTTACGGCCCTGGTCCTACGTCTAGGAGGTGACTGCGATGGCGCAGTTTGGCCTGTTTATTCAGCAAATGGTTAACGGATTGTCAATAGGCGGAGTATATGGACTTTCAGCAATCGGCTATGCCTTGATTTATAGCGTGTTCGGTTTCAGCAACTTCGTTCATGGCGAGTTCACAATGGTGGGAGCATTTGTCGCCCTGTTTACGGCATCGTCACTGAACGCTCCTTTTGCAGTCTCAGTGCTCGCAGGCATGGCTGGAGCGGCTATTACCGCAGTATTAGTTGAACGGGTAGCTTATAGTCCTTTGCAGAACCGCAGGGCTCCCAGTTTGTATTTCTTTGTTTCGGCTATGGGTATGTCCATCTTGCTTCAAAACCTGGGTATCGTTACCTTGGGCGCTACATTTCGCACGTTCCCGCTCAAGCTGCCCATAGAAACCATTCGATTTGGAAACATCAGCGTTGGGGCAATTGATATTCTGACATTTTTCCTTTCCATTTGTGGCGTGTTCCTGCTGGAAGCCATTTTGAAGTATACCCGCACCGGTCGGGCGATTCGGGCGGTGGCCTATGATAGCTACGCAGCGTCGCTAATGGGGATTAATATCAGTCGCACCAGCATGGCGGTCTTCCTTTTGGCGGGGCTTCTCGCAGGATTGTCTGGTGTTTTGCGCGGCGTCAGCTATACGATTTACCCAACAATGGGGAGCATCGTGATTAAAATTTGGGTTTGCGCTATTCTGGGAGGCCTTGGGAGCGTTTCAGGTGCCTTTGTCGGCGGTATTCTTTTAGGTGTCATTGAGACCCTGGTTTCAGGTTACATCTCATCCAGTTATCGTGATGTCTTTACGTTCGTTCTTCTTATCGCGGTGCTCCTGATAAGGCCAGCTGGTCTGATGGGGAAAACGGTAGAGGAGAAAGCTTGAGGAGAGGAGGCGAACCCTTTAAATGTCGTATTGGGAAGGATTAGCGATTACAGCTGGCATCAATGTGATTATGGTGCTTGGCGTGACAGTTCTTCTGGGATTCACCGGTCTGTTCACCTTCGGGCATGCAGGGTTTGTGGCTATCGGGGCATATGTATCTGCTCTCGCCAGCCTTAAGCTCGGGACTCCCTTACCCGTTTCACTATTGCTCGGGGTATTGGCAACCGTCTTGTGCACTTTGCCTATAGGTTTTCCTACTTTGCGCCTTAAGGGAGAGTACTTTGTCGTCGCAAGTCTTGGAGTAGGGGAAATCATCGGTCGTTTGATTGAAAACTTCGATTCAATCACCGGCGGTGCCCGCGGGCTCCCCGGCATTCCCGTGAAAACAGATCTCTGGGTTACACTGGCTTTTGTTGCGTTGTGCGTTTGGCTAGTCAGCAACTTCCGGCGTTCTAAGTACGGTCGTAACTGCGAGGCGATACGCGATAACGAAATGGCGGCGAGTTGGATCGGGATAAATCCCTTCAAATATAAAATGATTGCCTTGATCATTAGCGGTGCCTTGGGGGGATTGGGCGGAGGACTTCTGGCCCATTACGTCGGATTACTCAGCCCGAGCATGTTTGGCATAGCGCGGTCAACGGATATGACGATTATGGTCATTTTCGGCGGCTTGGGCAGCATTACCGGATCAGTAGTGGCGACGATCATTCTCAGCATTCTTCCGGAATTCCTGCGTTTTGCTGCCGAGTGGCGGTTAGTCTTCTATGGAGTCGCCGTGATTGCTCTAATGATTGTTCGGCCATCCGGATTGTTCGGTAACAAGGAGCTGTCGTTTGATTTTCTGAAGCGATTGACTCGTCGGCCTATTACTGGAGTTCGCAACTCCGGAAATGGGGAATCGTCAGATGGGCAATAACAATAAAAAGAACTATTTTGAAATAAGGGATCTGGGCAAGCATTTCGGCGGCGTCGTGGCAGTGGATCACTTGAGTCTCAGTATGTCCGAAGGCGAGATTCTCGGCATGATTGGTCCCAATGGAGCCGGTAAGACGACGGTGTTTAACCTGATCAGCGGACTGTATCGGCCTACTTCCGGGCAGATCGTGTTTGACGGGAAGAACATCACGGGACTCAAACCATACGAAATCACAAACGCTGGCATTGCCCGCACGTTCCAAAACATTCGTCTTTTCTCGAACCTCAGCATTAAGGATAACGTAATTACTGCCTATCATTCGTCTGCCCGCTATAACTTGGTGGATGCACTATTGCATACCCGCAGGCAGAGAAAACAAGAAAAAGAGATCGAATCGCGAGCTTTCGAGCTGTTGGATCTTCTGGGGTTTGAAGATCGGGACGAGTTGGCTAAGAATCTTCCATATGGGCACCAGCGTCGTCTCGAAATTGCCCGGGCCTTGGCGACTTCGCCGCGGATGCTGCTCCTTGACGAGCCAGCGGCCGGCATGAACCCGCAAGAAAGAGACGAACTCGCTGGTCTGATACTTAAGATTAAGGAACACTTTGGTCTCACAGTGATGCTGATTGAACATCATGTCGAGATGGTATCCCAGCTGGCTGAGAGGATCTGTGTCCTTAACTTCGGCAAACCCATTGCCCTTGGCTCGCCGACCGAAGTGTTGAAGAATCCGGAAGTGGTAGAAGCGTATCTTGGCGGGAAGGAGGCCTGACGGCAATGTTGCGTGTCAACGACGTGGACGTATTCTATGACGGCATTAATGCTCTGGATTCCGTTTCACTGGAGGTCAATGAAGGCGAAATAGTTGCCATCATTGGAGCCAATGGGGCGGGTAAGACTTCGTTGCTACGCCGGATTTGTGGGTCGGTCGTTTCCCGCAAAGGGCAAATCATTTTTGAAGGCGTCGATATCACAAAAACGAAGCCCCATGACATTATCGCAATGGGAATTGCTCATGTGCCAGAAGGTAGGCGTCTTTTCACCAACCTGACGGTTTTTGAGAACCTGCTTGTGGGAGCCCATCTAGTTAATGACAAACAGAAAATTCAAGCGGGAATCGCGAGAGCGTATGAGCTTTTTCCATGGCTGGTAGAGCGCCGCACACAGATGGCTGGGACGCTCAGCGGCGGCGAGCAGCAGATGTTGGCGATTGCCAGGGCATTAATGAGCGATCCAAAGCTGCTGCTCATGGATGAACCATCGCTTGGGCTTTCACCAGCTTTGGTGGAGACGGTGTTCAAAATAATCAAAGAAGTTAACTCGTCGGGACGTACTGTTCTGCTCGTAGAACAGAACTCCGTCCAGGCTCTCGGAATTGCTCATCGCGCCTATGTGCTTGAGACGGGAAGGGTAACCTTATCTGGCACAGCGGCAGATTTGCTTAACAGCTCGCAGGTCAGGCAGGCTTATCTGGGCATTAACGCTGTTGAGTAATCAAAACCATTACACCGGCGGTGATTCTTGATGGAAGACGCTCGTTTCGTTAAAATTCCCATACTTCCCGCAGAGACGTTACTGGAAGGCGGAGGAGAGTTTCCACTTCCACGCTTGGTTCCCGTAGCGCAGTCATTTGTCGGAAAGCGTGTTACTGCTTTAGAAGAGACGCTGGTTACAGAGTTTCAAAGGCTCAAGGGCTTGGAAACACTGGGGCCGGGCGCCAGCGTGGCAATTGCCGTTGGCAGTCGTGGAATTACTGACATCGCACGTGTCGTCAAAGCCTTGGTCGAATGGCTGAAAGAAAGGAATTTTAAGCCTTTTATTGTTCCAGCTATGGGAAGCCATGGTGGACCCACTGCGAAGGGACAGACGGAAATTCTTGAAGACTATGGTATTTCGGAAACAACTCTAGGTATCCCAGTCCGTTCCTCCCTTGAAGTAATCCAACTTGGTAGTACCGTAGGGGGAGTTCCAGTCTGGTTTGATTGGGCCGCAGCATCAGCTGACGGAGTAATCGTTGTCAATCGTGTGAAGCCGCATACGGACTTCAGCGGAGAAATTGAAAGTGGTTTGACTAAGATGCTGGCGATTGGATTGGGTAAACATCGGGGGGCCAGTACGATCCATTCTTTCGGTTTTGGCAACCTGGGCCGCAATATTGTGGAAGTGGCCAGGGTGATTCGCTCCCGGGTGAATGTGATCGGTGGCATCGCCATTCTGGAAGATGCGTACAAGGAAACCGCCCGTGTTGAGGTGGTTCCGGGGCATAGTCTTGAAGAACGCGAGAAGGAATTGCTAGCGGAGGCCCGTCTCATGATGCCGGGACTGCCGGTTAACGACATCGACTTCCTGCTGGTGCAGTACGTTGGAAAAGACATCAGCGGAGCCGGATTCGACCCGAATATTACGGGCCGGCGGAAGATCTGGAACGTTTCCGACTTCGAACATCCCAATGTTTCGGTCATGGGCGTACTCGACCTTTCTCCCGGAACCCATGGAAACGCCGCTGGCGTCTCGATCGCGGACATTGCCTCGCGGCGCGACTTATGCCAGCCTTGTTACAGCTACATTGCCGCAGCACGCTCATGTTCCCATGCTTTGCGGAACCGACCGTGAAGTTGTTATCGTAGGGACCAAGATTTCACGCTACGAGGACCCGACACGCGTGCGCCTGTGTTGGATACGAGATACCTCGCATATTGACAGGCTTTGGGTCTCCGAGTCGCTCGTAGCAGAAGTATTGCAGCGAGAGGGGGTTGAGATTCTGGGGGCAGCAAGAGAATTTCCCTTCTTGGCGGATGGAAGTCTCCTGTGGTGTGAGCCCGGGGAAAAGCGGCTTCATTTATAAATTGCCTCCCAAAACAACGTTGCGCACCTGAGAAGGGAACACCGGTATTGAACTATCAACATGCAGAACAAGCTCCGCCATTGGGGCGACATCTGGGAGAGGTGAGAAAATGGTAGTATTCAACTCTCATGGAAAATTGAAATCCGTATTATTATGCGAACCCACGTATTACGAAATATGCGCTTTCAGTGACGTAGCCCGACAGCACATTGCCGAAGGATTCAAGGTATCGCGGGAGGCAGCTGTCGATCAGCACCATGAGTTCGTAAAAGTCTTCGAGGAAATCGGGGCTAAGATCGAGTGGCAGGAAGCCCAGCCGGGACACCCCGATCAGGTGGCCACTCGTGACTTTGGCGTTAACACAGTCAAGGGAATCCTGATTGGTAGCTTCCGGTACTCCGACAATGAGGGCGATGAAGAACTGGCCATCGAGGCCCTGCAAAAGATTAATGCGCCAATTGTGGGCAGGGTGTCCCAAGGGGCATTTGAAGGCGGAGACTGCTGGTACCTTGACGAGCAGACGCTCGCGGTCGGAATTGGAAATCGCAGCACTCTTGATGGTGTCCGCGACGCTGAGAAAATCCTCAATCCCATCGGGATTAAGGTCGTGTCAGTTCATTTCGACGCGAAGTGGAATCACTTGGACATGATCATGTCCGTGGTGGCCCCAAAGACTGTCATGATTTGCCCTGAAGCGATTCCAGAAGAGTTCCGTGGCTTCCTGAAACGTGAAAAGTACGAGTGTATTGAGATACCTGCCGAGGCGGTTTTCGCCGGAGCGGTAAACGTGTTGGCGTTGGGCGATGGCAAGGTACTCTCCTTCAAAGAGAACACCGTTGGAAACCAGAAGCTTCGGGCACTGGGACTCAAGGTTTACGACCCGCCCCTCAGTCAATTCGTGATGAGCGGCACTGGCCCGCATTGTCTGTCCTTTGAACTGGAGCGTGAAAAGTAAGTCATCAATAATACAAGGAGGCAGGAAATTATGCAGACAAAATCGATGAGAGGTCGCGACTTTATCTCAACCCTGGAGTTCACCAAGGACGAACTGGAGTCCATTCTTGAGGTTGCCGCACGTCTTAAGGCGGATAACGCCGAGGGTCGGCAACACGAGCTGCTGAAAAACAAAACCCTGTTTGCCATCTTCTACAACCGTTCACTACGGACCCGTAACAGTTTCGAAACTGGCATGACTCAACTAGGTGGCCATACGAACTACCTTGATGCCGACAAGATCTACACTCCCGCCGTGGCCGGCGAAGAGAAGGCATACCAAACAGAGCGCGTTTCTGACGTGGCAAGGGTACTCAGCCGTTTCGGTGATGCGATTTCCATCCGTCTGTACGGAAACCCGACAGGCTGGAAATACGGTCATGGCAATGAATACTTGCGGGAGTTTGCCAAGTGGGCCAGTATTCCGGTCATTAACATGGAAGACGACGTGTACCACCCCTGTCAGTCGATGGCTGACGTCCTGACCATGAAAGAAAAACTGGGTGATCTGCGCAATAAGAAACTAGTGGTCAGCTGGGCCTATTCACCGAGTGTCCAGAAGCCGGTTTCGGTGCCGCAGTGCTTAATGGCTACGGCCAGCAAGTTCGGAATGAACATCTGCTTTGCTCGCCCCAAAGGATTCGAACTTGACCCGACCATCATGGATGCGGTGCGTGATAACGTCACTCGCTATGGTGGATCCTTTGAAGAAACTGACTCCATGCAGGACGCTTTCAAAAACGCCGATGTGGTATACCCGAAGGCTTGGGCAAGCTTGTCGCTCTTCCCGCCGCAGGCTCCCGAATTCATGGAAGAAAAACAGAAAGAGCTTTTCAACAAGAACAAGAACTGGATCTGCGACGATCGGATGATGAAATTGGCCAAACCGGACGCACTGTATATGCATTGCCTGCCCTGCGACCGTGGACACGAAGTAACTGATTCCGTGGCTGACGGCCCTAACTCCGTCATTTTTGACGAAGCTGAAAACCGGCTCCATGCTCAAAAGGCTGTTATGTCACTGATCATGCGGTAGAACCCATCACGGAGGAAAACACATGAGCGAAGTTATTGTGGTCGCCCTTGGCGGAAACGCAATTTCGCAGCCCGGTCAGCGCGGGACTGCTGAAGAGCAGAGGGCTAATGTCCAGACGACGACCCGACAAATAGCCACCATGATTCGATCAGGGATGCGAGTCATTGTGACCCACGGCAATGGTCCGCAGGTCGGTAATCTCCTTATCCAGCAGGAAGAGGCATCTCGACTGGTGCCTCCGATGCCGCTTGATATCTGCGGTTCCCAGAGCCAGGGCCAGATCGGGTACATGATTCAACAAAGCCTATTGGCACAGTTGAATGATCTGAAGCCAAGGCCGCGAGTAGTCACAGTCGTTACGCAGGTACAGGTAGACGCCAAAGACCCTGCCTTTGGGAAGCCATCCAAACCGGTTGGACCATTCTACGGGGAGGACGTAGCGCGCAAGCGGATGTCCGAAAAAGGCGAGACTTGGATCGAGGATTCAGGTCGAGGCTGGCGGCGGGTGGTCCCTTCCCCTAACCCGAAGGCCATTGTGGAGCACGAAACGATACGCGCCTTAGCGACTGACGGAACAGTCGTCATTGCCTGCGGCGGCGGCGGGATCCCCGTGACAGTTGGCGCAGATGGAACGCTCGTTGGGGTGGAAGCCGTAATAGATAAAGATTTGGCTGCTGAGTGTCTGGCTCGGGACACAAAGGCGGATACGCTTCTCATTCTTACGGATGTATCGAAGGTGGCTCTTGGTTATCGTACGCCTGAGCAAAAAAACATAGACGCCATGTCTGCCGCAGAGGCCAGGATTTATCTGAGCCAGGGGCATTTTAAGGCCGGAAGCATGGGCCCCAAAGTGGAAGCGTGCGTTCGCTTTGTGGAACATGGCGGCCATCGTGCCATCATCGCGTCCTTGAACGAGGCCAACGAGGCCCTCTTGGGACGAGCTGGGACAGCGATCCGAGCTTGAGCGGTAACTATCCTTCAGGTAGTGCTCATGCAGGTGCCGACTAGAGAATGAATGAGTAATTTCTGCAAAATGGGTCTTTGTCAAGAAAAAAGGAGTGGAAAAAATGAAACGCGCTATCCAGGATGTATTTGCCCGCGAGGTATTGGACTGCCGTGGTAATCCGACAGTTCAGGTTGACGTGGTGCTTAATGACGGAACCATCGGCCGCGCCGATGTTCCGGCTGGTCTGTCGACCGGCGCCCATGAAGCGTCCGAGCTTCGGGATGGCGGTGCTCGCTTCGCAGGCTTAGGCGTCAAGAAGGCTGTTAAGAATGTGGCCGAAGTCATTGGGCCGAAAGTCAAAGGTCTTGATGTTACGGCCCAGCGGCATCTCGATCGTGTGTTGATCGATCTAGACGGGAGTAAGAATAAATCCCGTCTGGGTGCCAATGCGATCCTCGGAGTTTCGCTTGCATCGGCCAGGGCCGCCGCCAATTCGGTCGGTTTGCCCTTGTATCGCTACATCGATGTGAATGCCCATGTCCTGCCGGTTCCGCTACTCAACCTGATCAATGGCGGGAAGCACGCTTCCAACGATCTTGAGTTTCAGGAATTCTGCATCTTCCCGATCGGTGCGGAAACCTTCATGGAAGCCTTGGAGATTGGCCATGCTGTCTATGCCAAACTCCGCGAAATCATTGTCGCCAAGTATGGCAAGATCGCAGCGAACGTAGGCGATGAAGGCGGCTTTGCCCCTCCGATCACCAAAGTCCGCGAGGCGTTGGATTGCTTGGTATTAGCTGTCGAACGGTCGGGGTATGCCAGCAAGATAGTCTATGGTCTGGACTGCGCCGCCACCCATCTATATGATGCCAAGACTGGCTTGTATACGCTGGAAGGCGAACAACGCAGCACCTCCGACATGATTGCCTTCTATAAAGATCTCTTGAAATCATACCAAATCGTCAGCATCGAGGATCCGCTAGCGGAAGATGATGTAGACGGATTCATTCGGGCTACCGCTGAACTGGGAATTCAGATCGTGGGTGATGACTTCTTCGTCACCAATGCAGCGCGCATCAAGGAACGTGCCGCCAAGAAAGCCGGAAATGCCTTGCTCTGGAAGGTCAATCAGATCGGTACTCTTACTGAAGCGCTCGACGCTGCCGAAATGGCCTTCCGCAACAATTACGGCGTCATGGTATCCGAGAGGTCCGGTGAAACCGAAGACCCGATCATCGCTGACTTGGTAGTCAGCCTGAACGCGGGCCAGATCAAAACCGGTGCTGAGGTGCGTGGCGAGAGGACGGCCAAGTATAACCGCTTACTTCAAATCGAGGCAGAGTTGGGTTCTGAAGCACGTTATGCCGGCAAAGATTTTAAGATTGCGTTCTGATCAATCTTTGCGATCAATCTATCCCTGGCTTGGAGGTAGCGCTAGTCGCTACCTCCAAGCACATCATCTGAAAGAAGGTAGGTGGAACCATGGCTTACATTCGCAATCGGGAAGAGCTGTTGAGCCACGGCGACGTTGAAGCGCGCCGGGTGGCTCTGGACATAGTTGAACATGCTCTGGACAAAGCGAATCCTTATTCGGCAGCCAAATCTCACATTTCGTTAAGCGGTAACATTCTGACTGCTGGCGACGTGCGAATCGATCTCTCAAAAAGGGGAAAAATATACGTTTTGGGAGCGGGCAAGGCTTCTTTTCCGATCGTTAAGGCACTTGAGGAAGTTCTGGGTGATCGTATTGCTGATGGAGTTCTGATCTGTAAATACGGACAAGAAGGCCAACTCCAGCGGGTCCGGCTCAGGTTTGCCAACCATCCTGTCCCCGACGAAGCCGGATTCCGTGCGACGCAGGAGGCAGTCGAACTGGCTAGGAAGACTCAAGCGGGAGATGTGGTGTTCTGCGCGATCACCGGCGGAAGTTCTGCACTTATGACGATGCCGGTTGAATCAGTCAGTCTTGAAGAGAAGAAACTAGTTAATCGTCTTTTACTGCGATCAGGAGCGAATATTTTCGAAATTAACTCAGTCCGTAAACACCTGTCACAAGTTAAGGGGGGGCGTCTTGCCAGCATGATCCACCCTCATGCTTGCATAATCAACTTCACCGTTTCAGATGTTATTGGCGATGACCTGGATTACATCACCTGTCCCACCGTGCCTGATACTTCAACGTTTGCCGATGCCCATAGTGTCATGACCAAGTATGACCTGTGGAACCAGGTGCCGGAGTCGGTCCGAAAGCACCTGCAGGCTGCCGCAGCCAAAGATGAGAGCCCCAAGGCGAAAGATTTGGCTGACCATGACATCCATAGTTACATTTTGGTCCCCGGCACAGGAGCGGTTGAGGCCGCATATAAAAAGGCACAAGAGATGGGTCTCTCAACCATGGTACTCTCCACCATGTTGCAGGGGGAGAGCCGGGAGGTTGGCGGGACATATGCCGACATTGCACGGGAAATTCTGGCTACGGGGCGACCGTTGAAGGTGCCTTGTGCGATTATTGGCGGCGGGGAAACGACTGTGCGTATCACCGGCCAACCCGGCGACGGAGGTCCGAACCAGGAATTCACAGTGGGCGCTGCCTTGCTGATTGACGGTATTGGAAAGGTGGCCGTTTTAGGTCTTGATAGCGATGGTACCGACGGACCGACAGATCTGGCAGGCGGGATATGCGACGAATTGTCCGTCAAAAGGGCGGCCTCTGTGGGGGTAGACCTTTTCGCCAGCCTGGAAACGCACAATGTAAGCCCTGCGCTGAGGAAGCTAGGGGATTCGGTTTTCACCGGTGCCACTGGCACGAACGTGAATGATCTGAAGATCCTTGTGGTTTTGTCCGGTCATTAGTCTGGTAAGACTTGCGATCGCCCACCCAACTTGGGAATGTTAAGGAGGAAATATTAGTGAAGGTCGCTGTTCTCATGGGAGGAAAGTCTTCTGAACGTGAGATATCTGTTCAGACTGGAACCCAGATCAGTTCCGCCCTCATGAGCAAGGGTTATGATGTTTTCACGCTGGAGTTGGATGAGAACACATTTGGTATCCTGCTCACGAAAAAGCCCGATGCGGTTTTTATTGCGTTGCACGGGCGCTACGGGGAGGACGGTTGTGTACAGGGGATGCTGGAGATTGCAGGCATCCCTTACGTGGGGTCCGGCGTGCTGGCCAGTGCCATCGCCATGGACAAGGTGACGACAAAGGTAATCCTGGCTCGGCAAGGAATTAGGTCTCCTCTTGGTAAAGTTATTTCTATCAACGACTGGAGGGCAGTAGACCAGGACCAGAAAGACACTTTGACCGGGCTCATGGTTGGGCTCTCGTACCCCGTCGTTGTTAAGCCTAATCAGCAGGGCTCGACGCTGGGATTGACGATCGTCGATAATATCGATCGATTGCGCGCGGGGCTGGAGCATGCGTTTCTCTACGACGACGTGGCGTTGGTAGAGGAATTCGTGATGGGAACGGAAATCACCGTATCAGTCATCGGCAACAAGAAACCGATTGTCCTTCCCACAATAGAGATCATCTCGCACACCGGGCTCTATGACTACAAAGCTAAATATACGAAAGGCCTGAGTGAGCATATCATTCCCGCCCGAATTGGACCTGAGCGAGAGGCAGAGGCTGAAGAAACGGCACTTCGATGCTTCAAAGCCCTCGGTTGCCGCGACATGGCCAGGGTTGATATGATCGTCCCCGATGAGGGCGAACTGTGCGTGCTCGAGGTGAATACTATTCCTGGTATGACTGAGACAAGCCTCATGCCGGACGCCGCCCGCGCTTATGGTATCCAATTTCCGGATTTGGCTGAAATGCTGGTCAAAATGAGCGTGCGGGGACATCAAGACCTGTGGTAAAGTGCCATTCCCTCACTTGGATCCAATTCCCGAAGAGGCCTTGGTTTTAACCGCCAGGCCCCTTTTCATAACAGTCTGGATTGCATTTTGTTTGCAGGGAATAGCGAAAATGCCAGCTGGTGCCAACGCAGGCGCGGACGCTGACGAGATCCGCGAAATGCAAAAACAACTCACTATGCGCAGGAAAAAGACGATAAAAGGAGAATTTAAAAACATTTAAATAGGTTTTGAGCGGGGTGCTGCTTTGGGTGCTGCTTTTTTTGTATGTTTCACTTTTTGTGCCACCTTTTAGCCA
>ENA-UOOR01003387-UOOR01003387.1-fermentation-metagenome-genome-assembly--contig:-NODE-3387-length-14175-cov-9.990722_pt1 | contig 14175 bp, 11 predicted proteins | sample MGYA00245780_ERZ724029 | MGnify/ENA primary metagenome ERZ724029 (study PRJEB28704, sample SAMN03018315) | fermentation metagenome | biome: anthropogenic terrestrial biome; feature: soil; material... | reverse complement strand
TTTTAATTCCTTATCTATCTGCAGTTCTTTGACAATGCAATTAGCTCATTTTAATTAATTTGTTTGACAATTACGCAAAGCTTTGGTATATTTATATAAGGATCTGTTCCGGGGCGTGGCTCAGCTTGGTAGAGCGTTCGGTTCGGGACCGAAAGGTCGCAAGTTCAAATCTTGTCGCCCCGACCATTAAGTAAATTAATCTCTCGGTATAAAAAACCTAGGGTTTTTTAGTGTGTCTAGCATGTTTGCCGACCAATAGACTGAAGGAACCTGATCACCAACGGGAAGATTACCCGCAAGCAAGGGCGTCTCTGGTGACATTGAGGTTAAATCTTGACTACTGGCAAAAAAACACCTCTATTTTGAGTTAAACGCTCAAAATAGAGGTGTTTTTGTCATTAAAATGTCCCCTTTGCCGTTATGTCCGAAGCACATCAAATTTAAAATACTCAGAACTATAATGATCAAGGGAATAGTCAATAATCTTGTTATCACTGTTAAAACTCTGTTGTTCCAAAAGGAGAAAAATCTTAGTATTAAATTCACTCCTAACCTGCGGCGGTAATTCCTCAGCATCAACTGCGCTGACAGTTGTGTGCGCATATTGCGGTTTTTCTCCCATACTTTCGAGGTAGACATAAAGGGACTGTTGTTTTGTTGCCCGAAAATCAAAGTTCTTACCCACTAATTTTACCGGTAAAAAATCTATTGAATAAATAACGGGGTGTTGCTTGGCGTATCTGATTCGCTCCAGTTTGAAGATACCTTCTCCTGCTGTAATATTCAATTTTTTAGATAAAAATTCGCTTACAACGATCTCTTGGTTAATTACTTTACTGTTACTCTCTTTTTCAAAACCAAAGGAACGTAACATTTCCGAAGAACTTCTAAGTGTATTTAACGAGTCCTTCAGAAAAACCCATCCTTTTGAAACATAAGTGCCGACACCTTGTTTTAAGGTAACAACTCCATCCTTTTCCAACATTTTTAGAGCTTCTCGCAAGGTTGTTCTGCTGACTCCAATCTTCTTACAAAACTCTTCTAATGATGGGAGCATATCGCCGGGGAGATATTCTTTGTTTTCCAGCATACGCAGGATTTCGTCTCTGGCTAAAACTGACAATGGTTCCTTCCTTCTATTAATTAAAGCCATTATTTTACTCCTTATCATAATTCCTTGATAAATTTCCCTATATTTTTATTATAATACAAAAACTAACTCTTATCAATATTATTTACTATAATCTACTCATATTTTAACCGACATCATTTCATTGATAGTTCCCATTTAACATCCGATCATACTCTTTAGCTGCCCCTCATCGAATTTTTTGCAATCAAATTCGCTTTTTATGCCCTTAACACAAAATCAAGCTAGAATCAGTTTCTATCAACTAAATTGCCAAATAAAAGCCCGGTAACGTGAACGAATACTTAGAAATTGCCTTCGAGGCTTGTCGAGGCGCCTGGCTCTTATTTTCATCATTTCATTTACAGCGGGCGGTAGTCGGCATGAGCGACTACCTTAAAGAAAACCACCGTTTATTCCGCATAGTTACACAATCTAACCATACAGAAACGCGGTGGCAACTTTCTGCCGATCTTGGGCAGTTTTTTTCCTTAACTAAAGATAATTCACTGGTTTATAAGTGATTCAGATTTACTTCTTCAGTTTTTCTTTAATTTTTCCGGCAAAGAACGAATTAAAACCGCGCCCAGGGTAATAAACCCAATAACTACTTTCTGTAGATATGATTGCATTCCGAACAAATTGAGAGCATTCGAGATCGAGCCGATAATTAAAGCCCCAATTAAAGTATTAATAGCATTCCCGGTACCACCGGCAAGACTGGCGCCACCAATCACCACCGCCGCAATCGCGTTACCTTCCATCCCCGGTCCTACCAACGGTGAGCCTACCGCCATGCGAGAGGCCAGCACAATACCAGCAAACGAGGCAAAGATCGCCGAATAGATATAGGCCTTTAACACAACAAGATTGGTATTAATACCCGCTAAATACGAAGCATTGGGGTTACCGCCGTATGCGTACAAAGAGCGTCCATAAGTGGTTTTGCGCATGACAAACTGCAAAAAAATAGTCAGTACAACCATAATGATAATTGGGATTGGAATCCCAAACGCCGCTGCGTTACCAATCCAGAGGAACGTTTCATCGCTGACAAAGATGGAACGTGAATGGGTATAAAGTAAAGTAAAACCCCGGGCGATCGTCTGCATACACAAGGTAGCGATAAAAGGAGCAACCCCGCCGTATACCACCATCACACCGGAGAAAGCGCCTAAAAACGCGCCAATGAGTAAAACGAGCATAATCGCCCAGAAAACCGGCATGCCCTGGGTAATATAACCGGCTACCAGCACTCCGGCAAAACCGGCTATTGTCCCGACCGACAGGTCAATTCCTCCGGTGACGATCACCAATAGCATACCTAAGCTCAGCAAGACATTGATCGAGGCTTGTTGTCCGAGGTTTCCAAGGTTGGTTCCGGAGATAAACTTTGGATTGGCTATCGATAAAATAATAACCGCTAAAACACCTAATATAATTCCGGAAAAATCAGCCAGGTGTATTTTTTTCTTGTTTTTTTGTGAAACAGCTTTTCCCATAGTAATGCAACTCCTTTTTTCTACTCGCAAGGTTGAAGATAATCTCTTTTTACGCTAATTCCTGTAACAATCTATCTTCGGTAAGCGTATCATTATTAAAGGTCGTAGTTATCTCTCCGGCGGACATGACCATAATACGATTACAGATCTTTAGAAGTTCGCTTAAATCAGAAGACGCGATGATTACTCCTTTGCCGAAAGCCGCGTAATTCCGTATCAGGTCATAAATTTCTTCTCTGGCGCCGACATCCACCCCTTGGGTCGGTTCATTAAAGATCAGAATGCTTGAATCGGCGCAGAGGTTTCTGGCAATCAATAAGCGTTGCCGATTACCTCCACTCAAAGAATCCGCCTGTTGTTCAATACTTGAATAGACCAGATTAACGTCCTTAACCGCGCCATTCACCAAACTCTGCTCCTTGGGCGCGTTAATTACTAAATATTTAGAGATTTTCTTTAAGATATTTAAGGTTACATTCTCGCGTAAACTCATCCCTAAAACGAGACCTTCTAAATTGCGGTCAGATGGGAGAAAACCGATCCCTTGATTAATAGAGTAAGCAGGTGACTTGGGAAGGATTTTCTTCCCTTCGAGGATAATTTCACCGCTTTCAATCTTTTTAAGTCCGGCCAGGGTTCGACCGACAGCTTCCTTGCCACTCCCAATCAGTCCGGCGATTCCTAAAACCTCGTTTTTAGCCAACGAAAAACTGATGTTTTTCAAAATATTATCCTTAGTCGTCAGATCCTTAACTTCTAAAAGAATATTTTTCTGTTCTACATTAGCCGTAAGTTTTCGCTCTTGACCAAGGTCCTTGCCTACCATTAACTTGATTACTTGATCTTCATCAATACTGGAAGTCTCGAAAGTACCAACTTTTTTTCCGTCTTTTAAGACTGTAATTCGATCAGTTATATCAAAGATTTCTTGTAAATGGTGGGAAACATAAATGACGGTAACGCCATTTTTCTTTAGCTGTCTGATAATTTCAAAGAGGTTTTCTATATCTTTCCGTGGCAAAGCCGCCGTCGGTTCATCCATAATAATAATTTCTCCACCTATCGCCAACGCTCTGGCGATCTCGACTAATTGTTGTTCATGGGCGCCTAGATCCCTAACCAGTCTTTTTACATCAAAATCAAAGCCCAGCTTTTTTATGACCTTTTCCGCTTCAGTATTCAGCGTTTTCCAGTCAACTATTTTAGCGTTTTTCCTTTTCTCACCACCGGGTAAGGACCAGTTACCGATAAACATATTTTCCGCTACCGTTAGATCGGGAACCAAGGTTCTTTCTTGATAGATCATGTACATCCATTTTTGGGCGTCAGCTGGCGTTTTTATACGGATTTCTTCACCGTTAATGATGATTTTGCCGGAATCTTGGCGGTAAGCGCCCGTTAAAATTTTTAATAGCGTGCTCTTTCCCGCTCCGTTTTGCCCGACCAGTCCATGCACTTCCCCTTGGCGTACAGAAATGGAGACTCTATCAAGTGCTTGAACGCCGGGAAAACTTTTACTGATTTCCACTAATTCCAGAAATTCCTTGTTCGGCCTACGATCATTCCCCGTCTTCTGCTTCTTAGGCATCCTTCACCTCTCCTTACCTGTTTATCCGTTACTAAAGAAGTAGACAAGAGAGTAATAGTTACTCTCTCATCTACATGTTACTATGTTTTAATCAGTATTTTTAGTAGTCTTGATTCGGATTGTAGTATTGTTTAACATTGTCTTTTGTGATTAAGACCGGGGTAGTATATACTACAGACGGAACGTTTTCACCTTTAAGAACCTTTATTACGGTTTCCGCTGTTTTTACACCCAGTTCATAAGGAGAGTTCAGACCGGTGGAATGGGTTTTCCCTTTCATAATCATTTCAAACATTTCCCGATAACCGTCAACACCGGCAATATACTTAGCGCCTTTAATTTTAGAATCGTCTATTGCTTTTAAGGCGCCAATCGCCATCGCGTCATTAGCGCAGAAGACTATATCAAAATTGCCGCTGGTGCGGGTGATAACGTCTTTCATCAGATCGTAGGCCGGGGTGAAAGCATAATCACCATAAGCGTGGAAGATAATCTCTAAGTTGGCGTAGTTAAATTTTTCAATCTGGTATTTATTAAATCCGGCCAGGAATCCTTCAAAACGGTCACTACTACAGATGGCGCCGGGATAACCTTCGATCACAACAGCTTTAACATTTCGTTTGTTCGCTAACTTTGCTAAGTGCCATCCGTTCACGTATCCAAGATGCCGGTTATTGGCAATAACAGTAGTAATGGAATAACCTTCCGCCGCAACCGGAATATCCACGGCAATCACGGGAATATTAGCCCTTTTTGCCTTCAAGGTAACCGGAACAACAGCATTGGAGTCATACGGATTAACAGCGATTAAATCAACTTTGCGCGCAATTAAATCTTCAACATCAGCGGCTTGTTTGGCCACGTTGCCTTCGGCATCAAGAATTATCACGTTATGCCCCAATTTGGTTAACTCATCCTTAACTGCGTTGACCATCACGTCCCACCAGGGATTTCCGGCAAGCATGGATTGGGACATCCCAATTGTATATGATTTGCTTGCAGCCATCAGGTTCATACTGGAAAATAGACAAACTAACAACATTGCAATACCAATAATAGTAATGTTCTTTTTCATTTCACTTCTCCTTTACTTTTTTAGATGCTTTTTCCCCAGTTATTTCCTTTCTGCTATTAATCCCCAAGATCACCTCCTTAATGCTAAAATGTCGTATTATGTTAGTTGTGTTATGTAATATTTAGTTGTTTACTCTAAATAATCCCGCCAGTAGTCAATGCTTTCTTTAATCTCATCCAGAACCTTCTGTTCATTCTCTTCAAACCCATGGATCGCTTCTAAATATAGGATAACTTCCTCGGCTCCGGATTCGTTTAGGGCGGCAATTACTCTTTCGGGATCAATAATCCCCAGTTTATTATATTCTTTGGTAAACGGCCAATGGTGATCCCTTAGACCGTCGGTTTGTTGGATATGAATCATCGGGGAGAAACTGCCCACTTCCGTTAACCAAGCGTAAGGATCCTGGTCTTTACCCTCTTCGGTATATGTACACTGGTGTCCAAGATCAAGACAGTAGTAGACAGGAAGCGCCGTCTTGGCGTTGACCTCCTCATAGAATTTTTTCGCCTGATCGATCCGGCAAGGCATCTCCCTTGCGACCGGCATTGGTTCCCAGATTAAGTAGTTCAAATTATGGAAGCGAGCAACTGCCGACAGATGCTGCAAGAATAGATACATCTCCTCAAGCAGTTGAGAACTTCCCGTGTTGTTTTGCCAATCGCGCATACTTAAAGCCCCCAGGTGTCCCCCGGTCGCCTCCGCCCCTAATAAGGAGGTAACTGTTATTGCTTCTTCAAACCATTTTACCGCATCCATTCTCATTCCGGGATCAGGATGTAACATTAAATTATAAGAATAGGCGCATATCCCCGAAAAGGTGCTTTGAATCTCAAGTCCGTATTTGATTGCCGCCTCTTTATACAAACGACACATTTTCGAACGAACCGGCTCACTGGTTCGCGGGTCTAAAAGATCAAAAGAAAACTGCACATATTTAACTCCCAATTCTTGAGTGATGATTTCCATTAACATCTCCGGCTCAGGCCACCGCTTAACAGCAAAACAAGTGTTAATACCCAGACTGATCCGCGCCATCTTTAAACCTCCCCTCTTCCATTTGTTATTACTGTACAAATGTTGTGTAAATTCCCACTCTGTAATCATATGATAACATACATATTAATTCTATTTATCTATTTGAATATCCTTCTTTTTTTAAGATTTATTTTACCTTTTTTGATCATGATAGAAAGAGAAGATTAAACCAGTTTTAAAGACACTTCATGCATCAGGTCTTTAAGCGCGTAATAAGTCTCAAGGTATTTTGTATAATAAAAATCGTAAGCCTGACTATGATTTAAATTGGGAGATAGTGTCTGTGTAATCTGTACCATTGAGCGGCAAGCTTCAATGATGGAAGGATAATAACCGGCGCCGACCGCCGCCGCAATAGCCGCTCCAAAGATAGTAGCTTCCGTATTCTTCGGTACACTAACCGGCAGTCGACAAACATCGGAGAAGATCTGAAGCCAAAACAGATTTTGAGCTCCCCCGCCTGAAACTCTAATTGTTTCTATCTCGATCCGGTTTTCTTGCATCGTATCGATGATATTACGGGTACCGTAAGCAATGCTCTCCATGGTCGCCCGGTAGATATGGGCCATAGAATGTTTTAGAGATAAACCCCATAATGCGCCTCTCGCCAGTGTATCCCGCCAGGGGGTTCGATTCCCTTGCCAAGTATCAAGCATCACTAATCCTTCTGAACCAGGTGGAATCTCCCGGGCGAGAGCATCGAAAACTTCGTAAAAGTTGTTTGGTCCCGCTCCGTTCTGAGTCAAACTGTTCTCCAGCCACTTGAGAATAATAGCGGAGGTGGTTTGACCCCCCTCTAATAACCACCGGTCTTTAATAATCGCATGCTGATATGGGCCCCATAACCCAGGGACAAAAACCGGTTCACGCGATAGAATTAAGTGGACATTAGAAGTCCCAATTGTGAAGGCTAGTTCTCCAAGATCCACCGCTCCCATTCCAAGCATACCCATATGAGAGTCGATTCCGCCCTCAACGACTAGGGTGTTTTTTTCTAAACCCAAATCGGCTGCGCTTTGAGAAGATAGGTAACCAACGGGCGCGCCAATCGGTAGGACCTTCTGCGGCCATTTTTCTAGGATCTCAGCTAACTCGATTTGCTCAAAGAATTCCGGCGTCCAACCGCCAAGCGCCGGCACGTAATTCCATGAGTTGGTAACATTGCACAGGGACGCCGTCCAACTTCCTGTAAGTTTAAAAGTTAGCCAGTCAAGACTCTCGACAATATGTTGGGCTTTCCGGTAAAGCTCCGGTTTATTCCGTTTTAACCATAGAGCCTTGGGCACCATCCATTCTTCAGATTCAGAACCTCCGGCGTATTTTAAGACCGGATGCTGGGTCTGGCTGATTAATTTCGCCTCTTCGTAGGCCCGGACATCCATCCAGATAATGGCATCATCCAGGGGTTCCCCTTTTTGATCGCAACATAAAACCGTGGCCGAAGTGGCAGCTACGCCGATTGCTTTAATCTCCTCTTTTTTGACCCCCGATTCTGCGAGGCAACGACCGATACAGATTTTTAGCGCCGCCCACCAATCATTCGGATTCTGCTCGGCCCATCCCTGGTAAGGGTGCTGTGTCTCATAGGGTGAAGCAGTTAGGTAAATCTGTTTACCCTCCGTATTAAAGAGAGCAACTTTTAATCTTTGCGTTCCCTGGTCTATACCCATAAAGTACGGGGCGGTCATCAGCGATCACTCCTGTTTTTTCTCTTGGGATAAACGGGTATAGACGTTAATATCTATACCCGTTTATCCGGTTCGCCTTTGCTTCCTTATTTAAGGAATTACCTAAAATTACTTATCATATTCTCTAAGAATTTTATCAAAAGTATTTACGATCATATCGATCTGATCCTTATTAATATCCAAAGTCGGTTGTACCCGGAAACTATTTCCGCAGGGTCCGGAGGCGGAAGTCAAAATACCTTCTTCTGCCAGCCGGCCCAAAATCCAGTTTACATCCTTCTTTGGCATTGGTTCTTTGGTTTTCTTGTCCAATACAAACTCAATGCTACCCATTAAACCTTTATACCTGACTTGGCCCACGTATTTACTAGTCGACATGTTAAGAATGCCTTCAGTTAGCCGTTTTCCCATCGCAGCAGCGTTTTCAACTAATTTTTCTTCAATGAGAGTGTTAATTAAAGCAAGTCCCGCCGCACAGGCAACAGCATTTCCAGCTAAAGTAGGGGTAGTTCCCGGGTTGAAGTCATCAATTAATTTTTCGGTCGTAATCACTGCTCCTGCCGGTAAACTTCCACCGACATTCTTCGAGGTTGCTAAAATATCGGGAACCACTTTCTCGTGGTCACAAGCAAACATCTTACCGGTCCGGCCAAAACCAGTTTGGATCTCATCAACAATTAACAACAAACCGTATTTATCACAGATTTCTCTTACTCTTGTCAGCCAGCCTTCTGGAGGAACAATACCACCCGAACCCTGAATTGGCTCAATAATTACACTACCAATTTGTCCATTGTGGCTTGCGGATAAACCCTTGTCTTCAGCAATCCGGCCAATCTCATCCGCGCACCACAGATCACATTCCGGGTACTTGAACGGGCAACGATAACAATAAGCGTGCGGGGCTCTAACAACACCAGGCATCACCGGACCAAAATCTTTTTTATACTTAGCGCCTGAAGTTAAAGCAATTGAGCCAAAACCCAAACCATGGAAGGCGTTTCGCAGTGCAATAATCTCCCATTTCCCTGTATAACCTCGGGCCAATTTTAGCGCCATCTCAGTTGTTTCGCCGCCGCCAGTGGTGAAGATAACCTTCTTTAAGTCTCCAGGAGCAATCTGCGCTAACTTTTCCGCCAATTCAACCGCTGGGATATTACTATGACGCATTGATGGCTGGATTAATTTCTCGGCTTGATCTTTGATCGCCTGTACAATTTTGGGGTGACAATGACCGGCATTATTGGAAAAAAGTCCGGATGAGCAATCAAGATATTCTTTACCGTCGATATCCTTAACCATAGGTCCTTTCCCTTCCACCAGATACATGGGTTCTCCAACCTTACCCCAACCTCTGACGATATATTCATTATCTTTTCGGATCATTTCCTCTTTGCTTAGCATATTATTACCTCCATCTTTCATAATTTATTGCTGCTCCTCAAGGACTTTTCTTGTTTCCTCCGCTTTCTTTACTGCTCCCTCCTTTATTGAAAACTTCCACCCTTGTATAGATGTTTTTTGACCATCCTTACAGGTCATTTTCGTATTTTCCAATGAAACGCAAACTAACTAAAGCAATTGCAAGATACGAGTCAGCGATTCATTGGCATCGCCTAACAATAAGGTGGCTTTAGGCGATTTGTAGAGTGGGTTGTCCACCCCGGCATACCCGGGCTTGGTATCCATATTCATAATAATCACGTGTTTAGCTTCGTCTACTTGCAGAATAGGCATACCATAGATTGGCGTCCCTTCAGCGGTGTTGGCAGCCGGGTTAACCACGTCATTAGCGCCGATCACGATCACTAAGTCCGTCTCTTTAAACTCCGGGTTAATCGCCTGTAACTCATATAACTTTTCATACTCGACATTTACCTCCGCGAGCAGTACATTCATATGACCGGGCATTCTCCCCGCCACCGGATGAATGGCGAATTTTACCTCTTTTCCCTGCTCCTCCAGACGGTCAACCACTTGTTTCACTTTCGCCTGGGCCTGCCCCAGCGCCATACCGTAACCAGGCACGACAATAACCTTTTTCGCCTCAGCTAAGATGGTCGCTAAGTCTTCTCCTCCGGTAGCGCTCTGCTCACTTTGGGTGGCGTTTTTCTCCATTAATTGCAAAAGCTGTGTTAAAGATTGATTGGCATCGCCTAACAATAAGGTGGCTTTAGGCGATTTGTAGAGTGGGTTGTCCACCCCGGCATACCCGGGCTTGGTATCCATATTCATAATAATCACGTGTTTAGCTTCGTCTACTTGCAGAATAGGCATACCATAGATTGGCGTCCCTTCAGCGGTGTTGGCAGCCGGGTTAACCACGTCATTAGCGCCGATCACGATCACTAAGTCCGTCTCTTTAAACTCCGGGTTAATCGCCTGTAACTCATATAACTTTTCATACTCGACATTTACCTCCGCGAGCAGTACATTCATATGACCGGGCATTCTCCCCGCCACCGGATGAATGGCGAATTTTACCTCTTTTCCCTGCTCCTCCAGACGGTCAACCACTTGTTTCACTTTCGCCTGGGCCTGCCCCAGCGCCATACCGTAACCGGGCACGACAATAACCTTTTTCGCCTCAGCTAAGACAGCCGCTAAGTTTTTTGTTTTAGAATCTTTCCCAGCGACTCCACCAGTAGTTGATTTTTTAAGCCCAGACACTTCTTTTTTTGCAGTAGAGCCGCCTGCTTTTTGAGCCTGAAGAGCTGTTTTCCCTGTTAAAACATTCATTAGACTTCTATTCATTGCTTTACACATAATCTGGGTCAGGATCAAACCGGAAGCGCCGACTACACTACCCACCGCCACCAGTAAAGGATTATTGATCGCAAACCCCGAAATAGCGCCGGCTAGCCCAGACAATGAATTAAGTAAGGAGATGGTGACCGGCATATCCGCCCCGCCCACTCTAATCGTAAAGAGCACGCCAAAGAATAAGGTTAAGAGCATGGCGAGAACTGATAAAGCCACTGTCTGCTCAACGCCGGCGGTAATTAAGATAACCAGTAATACTGTGAGCAATAGAGTAAAAAAGTTATAGACGGAATGGTTCTTTAAGACCGTGGGCTTTGATTTCATTTTACCGCTGAGCTTTGCCGTGGCAATTAGGCTGCCGCTTAGAGTTACCGCCCCGACAGCCAGTCCAACCGCAGCCGTGAAACGTTCAAAAACACCAATCGTTCCAACCCCGGTAAGTAAAACCAGCCAGGAGACAATGGCCGAACTGCCGCCTCCCAACCCGTTTAAGAGCGCCACCATCTGCGGCATCTGAATCATGGCCACTTTAACCGCAAGCACATAACCGAAGACCGAGCCGATCAACATTCCCACCCATAAGATGGGGAGGGAAACGATCTGATTACTGACTAGAGTCAAGATGATTGCGCCAGCCATACAGACCGCGCCCAGTAAATTACCCTCAACGGCTGTCTTTGGTGAACTCATAAGTTTGATGCCGCCCACAATTCCTGCGACTAGTAGCAGGCCCAATAGATTGCTGTCCAACATTGTCAAGCCTCCACCTTATGATTTCTTCTTAAACATCTTCAACATTCTATGAGTCACCATGAAACCCCCAACTACATTAACCATAGCCAGGATAATTGCAATTGCCCCCAATAATTGGGAAGCGGTTTCCTTCGCCATTGCCGTTGCAACAACAGCCCCCAAGACAGTGACTCCCGATAAAGCGTTTGTCCCCGACATTAAAGGCGTATGTAACAAACTGGGAACATCGCTTATTACCTTGTAACCTACCACCGTAGCAAGGATAAACAGTAAAAATAATGCAAGAATTGACATTTTACAACCCCTTATTTCATGTTCATTGCTTCCAGCGCGCCCGCATGCACTAATTTCCCATCGATGGTAACAAGCGAAGAAGCAATAATTTCGTCCTCCCGGTTGAGCTTTACTTCACCGCCCTCAACAAAGGAGGCTAAATAATTGTAGATATTATGAGCAAACATCCAAGTTGAACTGGTTGGGAGCATTCCCGGAATATTTTTCGTCCCATCAATACTGACCCCAAATTTTTCCGTTACTCCGCCGGGATCTGTGATTTCACAGTTACCGCCTTGATCAATGGCCACGTCAATAATGGCTGAGCCGTTCTGCATCGATTTGACCATTTCTTTAGTGACAAGGACCGGAGCGAGTTTACCCGGGATTAGCGCTGTTAGAATAATAATATCCGCATTCGCCACTGTTTCTTTTAATGCTTCGCGTTCTTTAAGCAACCATTCCTCCGGCAGTTTCTGGGCGTAACCACCCGGTGCGATGGCCAGCTCTGATGGGATGTTAAGTTCTACGACTTTTGCCCCTAAGCTTTGTGCCTGTTCACGGGCTGCCGGCCTGATATCAGCAGCATAAACCACTGCTCCAAGTCTTTTAGCCGTAGCCACCGCCTGTAAGCCGGCTACCCCTGTTCCCACTACCAACACATTGGCCGGTTTAATCATTCCTACCGCTGTTCCGACCATGGGAATGAATTTTGATAGCCGATTAGCCGCCATTAAAACCGATTTATACCCAGCAACCGTACTCATTGAGGTTAAAGCATCCATTCCTTGTGCCCTTGAGATTCTGGGAATACCGTCTAAGGTTAGACTGATCACGCCTTTGGCCGCAAGATCTTTTACCATTTTATGGTTGGCGGGAGAAGCCGGATGGAGGAAGGTGATGAGATACTGCCCTTTCTTCATCATTTCCACTTCGTGTTTTTTCTTGGCGTCGTTAAATAAAGGCTCTTTAACTTTTAGAATAATATCAGACCGCGCATACACCTTTTCCGCGTCAGCAACGATCTCCGCACCAGCCTTTTTGTATTCTTCATCGGAAAAATAGGCGCCCTCACCCGCCCCTTTTTCCACCAATACTTTTGCGCCTTCTTGGACCATGTTTTTCACAGTCTCAGGAGTAGCCGCCACTCGTCGTTCGCCTTTCATGATCTCAGTTGGTACTCCAATTGCTAGACCTTTAAATTTCATCGTTCTTAACCTCCTAAAATAAAATCTAATGACCAGTTCCCACCTAACCAAGGCTAATTATCCCAGAGAAGTAGCTCCTTCCAACCACTTCCTTTCCTCTTATCCCTTGACGGCAGTAAAGACCCGTCAAATTTAAGTTATATGTATGACATAACACGTATGATGACTTTTGTTATATAAATTCCCTACTTTTCTGTAAGTTCCTCCAATTCACTTGCAAAAACATCGTTAATTTTAAGTAAATACGTTTTCCTCTTTGTATGGTCTTTTCCCTTAATTAGCAATGAGAGATCTTCCGGCTGGAATTCTCTCATTGCTTATTTTATAATCAAGGGTGGTTAGTTCGTTTCAATCCCACCAGTAATATTAATCGCTTGAGCAGTCATAAAGTCAGCTTCGGGCGAAGCCAGGAAGGCCACGATATTGGCAACATCCTCCGGTTCTTCCAAGCGGCCTAAGGGGGTCATGTTAACGTAATCCTCCAGCACTTCTTCAGGGGTCATTCCTCTTAGCTTGCCCTCCCAGACAATCTCTCTACTTTGCATACTGGTCTTCACCAACCCGGGACAAACACAGTTAACATTAATTTTATATTTGGCAAGTTCAAAAGCGAGGGACTTGGTAAAGCCAATAACAGCGTACTTCGAAGCGCAGTAGTGCGCCAGGAAAGGAATACCGTGTTTTCCGCCCATAGAAGCAGTATTAATGATCTTGCCCGAACCTTGTTTAATCAGTTGTTTAGCTTCTGCTTGACAACAAAGGAAGACGCCTTTGGCATTGACATCCATATTGAAATCCCAATCATGCTCGGTTAGATCGACGACCGCATTCATGGTGGAAACTCCGGCGTTATTACAGCAGATGTCCAGTTTCCCAAATTGTTTTATTACAGCATCAACCATGGCTTGAACTTCGTCCTTTTTGACAACATCCACTTTTACCGCAAGCGTTTTTCGACCAAGTTTTTTAATCTCCTCTGCTGTTTCTTTCGCTCCCTCTAGGTTCAGGTCAGCAACAGCCACATTCGCTCCTTCTTGAGCCAGTTTAAGTGCGATTGCTCTCCCAATTCCTGATGCGCTCCCCGTCACTAAGGCTACCTTGTCTTTCAACCGCATAATTATTCCTCCTCTTTCTTTTTTTACTTTTATCTGGGCTTTT
>ENA-UOOR01003385-UOOR01003385.1-fermentation-metagenome-genome-assembly--contig:-NODE-3385-length-14186-cov-7.214776_pt1 | contig 14186 bp, 12 predicted proteins | sample MGYA00245780_ERZ724029 | MGnify/ENA primary metagenome ERZ724029 (study PRJEB28704, sample SAMN03018315) | fermentation metagenome | biome: anthropogenic terrestrial biome; feature: soil; material... | reverse complement strand
ACTTCTGTTGCAGTAGCAGAATTAATATTAAATCCTGTGAAATCATTCAACATTTCAACAGCAGATACATCACCCATAATTGCTACATTACCAAATCTTCGTGCTTTCTTTCTAACTTCATCAACATTTGTTTGAGTAATACCAGCGGCATAATTCTTTAATGTAGTTGCATTTTGAATTTTATTTCTTAGAGCATTAATATTAGCTAATACAACTTGATTTACGATATCAGTAACAACTTGTTCACTTGCCATAGCAAGACCATCAGTAGCACCTGAAGCTAATTCTCTATAATCAATTACAATACCGCCAGTAGCAGTTTGAGTTTCAGCAGTTCCAGTTCTTTTCTTTACAGTAGGGAATGTAAATGCACCAGATGAAGCTTGAATACGAGAAAGTTCAGAAGCTTGAATCTGATAGTACTCATATTTTAATTCTTCATTAAAGCCAACAGTTCTAGCATTACCAAAGAAATTATTAATTCCAAGTCTTTTTACTAAAGGTTGCTGTAATGTAACAGTTACAATTGAATTAATTTCTGCTTTTGCTTTTGTATCTCCGTCGTTTGCAGCACTAGATAACTCTGCAATTTTATCCATTACAGTATCAACTTTTTTACCATATTTTGAAACATCATTTCCCCATACAACTTTAGAGAAAATTTCAACATTTTCATTAGCCTTTCCATTTCTTACTTTTTCATTTACAAGGCTATTAATTTCTGCTTGAGCAGTAGTTTTTTCTAAATTATCAAATTTATTAACAGTTGAAAAACTCATTTTTATCTCTCCTTTATAGTTTAATATAATTGTTATTAGTTAGTAGAAACAACTTTAACTAAATATCCGCCAGCCACAGCACCACCACCTGCATCTACAGTAAATGCACCAAAAGTAGTTTTCTTAATAACTTCAAGGTATACTTCGTAACCAGTTACATCTGCAAGCTTTTTCCACTTCATTGTATCGGTTGTATCTTCCGTAGAACGTCCAACTAATTTATCACCAACCGCAACAGTTGCAAATGTATCAGTTACTAAATCAGCAGACATATCGAGTTTTAATCCTACAATATCTTTTAATCTAAAACCTCTTATATGTTCACCAGCTTTAACTTTGTAATCATCAGTATTTTCTATTTCTGGTTTATCAATGATGTTTAACATAATATAACCATCACCGGCTTGGGCTTCTACAGCAGTAGCGTGTGGAACTGCTTCATCACTTACTACTTTAAACTGATAACCATTATATGTATCAACAGTAGCAACGATTTCTGGATGATTTGGAACATTTAAAAAATTAGAATCATTAAATTTAAATAAACTCATTTTTATCTCTCCTTTATAGTTTAATATAATTGTTATTAGTTAAAAAAGATTACAGAGTTGTCAGCAACAACCTTTTTATCTTTTTCATGAATTGTAATAAAGCTTACTTTTGAAGAATTAATTTCGGCTTCATTTTTTGTTTCTTTTGATAACATCTCCTTAAATTTTTTAGTACATAATTCTGATTCTGCTGATTTTAATCCTTCTAAGTCAGCATTATCAACATATGACTTTAACGAATTAACCTCTTCTTCTGCAAATCCATTTTTAGGAATTTCATTCTCATAATAATAATTAACTTCTGCCTGTTTTGCCTCTAATTCTGCTTTTTCTTTTTCAGCTTTCAACGTAGATAATTCTTCTTTGCATGAATTTAATTCAGCAGTTAAAGAATCAATTTTTGTATTTGCTTCTTCAAGTGCCTTATTTGCACCTACTACTGTTTGATTTAATTCTGTATTTGCTGTAACCAATTCTGTGTTTTTATTGGTTAATTCATTAATTTCAGTTGTTTTATTTTCAATCTTTTGATTGAGTTCTAAAATAACCTTTTCGTCCATCTGTTTTACCTCCTTGTTTGATTTTGATAATATATCTTTAATGAGAGCAGCATTAATTTCAACTTCTATCTCATTATTGATTGGCTTCCAATCTTGTTCCACTTCAGTAATTTCACCTAAAACAATATTATTATTTGATATTTCATATGTTGTCATAAAATATTTATATGGAACTTCGTAATCGCTATATAATATTACACGATTAGAAGTAGGATAAAATTTATAAATCCAATATCTATAACAATAATCATCATATCCATTTTTAGGATTCATTACAGTATTAAACGCTCTTGTTACAAGAGTTGCTATATCATCATATGATAGTTCATTTAATTCTACAGTTTGCTTTGATTTAATCTGTTTCATTGTATTTCCTTCCTTTGAGTTCAATTCCAAGACTTGAGATGATGAATCAGCAGGAGGAACAAAGTCTGATAAAATAGCAAGTGCAGTAAAATCAAATATTTTAGGTTGTCTTCCTATTTTTGGTGTTCCATCATCATTAGTTCCACCATTTGCATAAACAATGCTTTTACTTTTACCTTTTCCATTTATCTCAATACTACCGTAAATAGTACCACTATTTGTTTCATCTCTTAGCCATTCAATGAAATTTGGATATGATTGGTTATACAAATATCCTTCTGTTACCAATGCTTTTGTAGACACTCCATTTAATTCAACTGTGTCTATGTATGCATTTTGTATAGAACCTACTGTATCACTATCCTCAAATATTACATTTCCGTTTTCATCATAATCCATTGTTCCATGACCTGATGGTATAGTTTTTTCATCATCTATAAATGAAACTTTATATGACGCTCCAATTAATGACTTAATATTATTTTTTATATACTTTTCAATCCATGTAATACCGTTATCATTATGTTCATTAATATCATCGTGTATTTTGAGTGCGGTCATTCGGATTTTAGTTCTTCCTGCTACATCTTCATTTGGCATTTCACAAATTTCTATATTAGTTTTGAATTGCATTATTATCACCACCTTTCATAGTTTTATATATTACTTAGTAGATGGTTTAACTACATTGTTAGCACCAGTACCTTTTGTTATTGCACCTTTAAATCCTAGATCTTTATCATCCTTTGAAGGTCTACCACTTTTATTTTCTAGGTTATTATCTGGATTAGATTTATCTGCGTTATCAGACGCTGTGAAGCTTGTAATATGTGCTGGATATCTACTGTCCATGTCTTCATATCTCTCTTCATCACAAACAGACAAATAATCTTCTGGATTTATACCTGACGCTGCTATCATATAAGTACGACTTCCACCAGAAACCATAAATAAATCTTTCATCTTATTATACATATCATTTTTGTTGATATAGCTAATAGGTAAGTACTTTATTTCTATGTATTCAGATGGTTTTATATCTATATGTTCATTAAGTATTCTGGTATATTCTTTTGCAATTTCATTAACCATTTGAAATACTTGTGCAGATATAATATCAAGATTTACTTGTAAACCAGCAAAACCAGAACTTCCTTCACTAGAAGCATTAAGAGCAGAACTAGCAAATGCAAGATTAGTTGAAATTTTCTTAATAATTTCATCGCTTAAAGTATCTTTTAATAATGATGCATCCTTAGTTAGTTTATCTATTTTCGTATTAGGTGGAAGAGTCAAGGTGCTTATTTTTGCTTGGTTTCCACTTGTATTTACTTTAACAGCATTTTTAAAAGCACTAATTACATTTTCTTGTTGATCTTTATTTAATGAACAAGTCCCTGCCTTTTCGCCTTGCGGTAAAATTAAATAATATATACTACTTGCAAGTTCACTAATTAATTTATATTGACTATTAGAGTAATCTTGCTGCGACTTCATATCTGGAAAAGAAGATAACCCATAAGGTCTACCATAAGGCTCGTCAATATCCGCACGAGCAGTTAATGCAACCGTTGTTTTATAATCTAATATATACCAACGATTAGCAACGTCCTTTTTGTATTTATTATATGCCATTAAAAAATCTCTTGGATAGTTTTTTATTTCATTTAGTAGTCCACCATGTTTAAATTGATCAAAATACATCATATCAAAAGCTGCAATTGCTACATTGTTTTGAAATCCTACAATTTTACAATAATCTAAATCTAATGGTTGAATCATAAAGTTATCATCCAATGACAAACCTTCCAACCTATCAATAGATTCAATATAACCACTCATAGGTTGTACGTTTTTATTACTTGCAGTAGTATCTCTGAGTATCCCAACATACATACCATAAATATCTAATTTTCGTAATATATCCCTAGATGTCTTTTCATGGTTAAGTAACCGCATCATTAACGATAATCTTTGTTTTTTATCTTTATCTTTCTTAGTTATCTTTTTAGAACCTTTATGCATAACTAAAACATATGATAGTAATGGAATTGAAATTCTTGTATTAATAGCTTGTGCGTACATGCCATTTAAGCTATAGCTCTGCTTTGATATTTCACGTAAAATTTCATTATATATCATTGGATAGCGTATGTAATTTTGTAAATTTTCCATAGATAGTCCATCAGTTCGTGTAGTTGTAGAAAAGAACGCGTATGATGATGAATTTAATGAGTTTGTTTCAATCTGATATGATTGATTATCTGGCATTGTACTATTTTCCATGCAATATATCACCTTCTTTCTGTTTAATATTATGAATAATCAAATACAAAATCGTAATCTGATGAATCTGATAATAAATCTTGTTCAAGCAACCCAATATAATAACTACCATATGCTAGACTTATATAGCGATCTTTGGTGTTACTCCCTGTTTCGAATAATGTAATAACACCTGTTTGTTCGTTTCTTGTATATTCTAATGACATCATTTCATTAATTAATGCTTGTGTTTCTAAATATGGTCTTTCATAAAAAGCCATAATATCACCATCTGGAGTTGAAGTATATTCTGGTATATTAGACTGTAATAAATCTTGTGCTTCATCTAGGTTTATTAATAAGTCTATCATTTTAGCTTCTAATATACCTCTTAGTGACACTGCAATATCATTATTTAACTTTGCACTTGCATTTATAACAAATACATTATCAACTGCACCCGATACATTTACTCTTTTAGCTACCACGTCGTCATTAATACAACGCCACGCTGGATATTCGCAATCCCTGTCTTCGTCATATAATATTTTGGCTAATCTATCATATGTTAAAATACCACCGTTTCTAGTATCTAACACAACATAATCTGCATCAAAATCATAATACAATTGCTTAATCCTAATTGCTTGTTTATCTACATCACTACCCGGGCTTGCTTCAATGTATGATAAAACTCTTCTATATCCGTTTTTGACTTCAATAGATTTTCCATCAATATTGGTTGATTCATATTTAACACTCTCTGGCAATGCTCTTATACAAGTAAAGCAAGAATTATCGTTTTTATTTGAACGCTCTATAAATGCCATATCACATGCTAAAATTCTAATTTCACCATTCTGTTTTGGTATAAAATATGGATTTTTGTGTTTATTTTTAACATCTTCATATCTTCTAGGATAAAATGCTTTTTTATTGACTTGATTTTTCGTTAGTAATCCATATGTAAAATATGCATTTGCTCCCTCTCTAAGCATCTCATTTTCATATTCTTCTCTCCAAGTAATAGGATCGGTTGTTCTTTTAGCTTCTACTAGGTCTATTTTAGTTTTTATTGCATGTTTTAAGGCAATAGAATAATCTGTTGCTAATATACTTGAATTTCCATTACCGTATTTTGATTTTACTGTATCTTTTAAAAGTTTTCCCATCCAATGACTGGTTGGAGCCGCAGAACTTATATATATATTAACCGCATTTTCTATAAATTCCTCATTTTCTCTGTATTTTACACCATATTGTTCGCATTCTTCGTTAGTACGGAATTGTGCTGGTCTAGTCATTTGGAAAGGCTTTAATACTTTATCTACGATATACTTTTTAATGCGTTTAAATTCTTCAAAAATTAATACAGTAGATCTATATCCTAGCGCATCTTCGCTAGCAACTACTACAACTATAGAACTACCATTATGAAATGTAACCTCAATATCATTAGTATTTGTAGTAATTTTTTTGATTTCTCTACGTAAATTTTCTGATTTTGGCATAAGTTCTTTTTGTATTTTTTCTTTTACAATTAAAGCAGCCTGCTTTTTTGTACCAGAAGCTACAACAACCTTTGTATTTGGATATAAAATACATTTTGCACATGAGAATATGGCAATTACATAAGATTTTGCAGATGCACGTCCTGCTATAATAACCACAGTAATGCATGAGTTTAATATATATAACCAAATAATTTGATACCAATGCAAAGCTATACCCAAGTAGTGTTCTACAAAAACTGGAATATTTCTTCTATAAAACGTAATCCAATCTATTATTCTTTCATAATTAATTTTGTTTGATAACCAAGAAGATTGAGAAAATTTTTTATAAACGGATTTTTGATAATTATCTAACATATCATTCACCGTCCTTTGTTTCTATATCCTCATCATTAATCCAATATTCTTGTTCTTTTTCATGTGTTCCAAATATAAGATTCTTTAATGGTCTAAACATAAATCTTTCAATATATTCTATGATACCAAAGAAATCGTGATATTTCTTTTTGTCTTTATAGTATTCAGCGGGTGAATATTTTTCTATATCCATTACCCACTTTCCAAAAGAATCATTACTTGTATCCGCATTATCTGCTTTTAATTCAGCTGCTTCAAACATTGTTTTATATGAATTAGATAAAGTTCCTATATCTTTTCCAGCTTGAATGTTTATTTGCATCTGATATTCAAGTAAACATAAATTTTTCATCATTTTTTGCTTTTTTATATCTGGTTTTGATTCACACAACTTTAATAATTCATCATAATACCCTTGAAGTGTAGAATATACTTTAGGATCATATCCTGAGCCCCAAAATTTAACCATTCTCGGGGTTATCGTACAATCTGTTATATCATCTAAGTCTTCAATGGACTCAATTACATCTGACCTTTCTTCATCAAGAGTTGTATCATACGTTTTATCTTTATACTGCAATAAATTTGATCTACTAATATAAGTGTGAATTCTTGATCTATTTTTTGTAATTTTTCTACTAGCATTTAATAAACTTTGATTAAAATAAATATTAAAGTTTTCACAAATCCTTCGTATAGCTTGGTCTTCATTTCCGCCATAAACTGTAGTATAATGTTCAAATAGTTTATCTAAACACGTTTTACAAATAGGTAAATGATAATCTAATCCAGCATACATTTCACTCTGAGATGCAGGGAAATTATCATCTAAATTTTTATAAGAAGTTCCACATGTGCAACATTTATAAAAGTTTGGTTCAATTTTTTCATCTCTAACTATCTTTCTTACTTCTGTATTTTTAGACGGAGTAGTAGTTTTGACTCGTCTATTGCTTTTTACTGGTTCTGCCAATCTACCAGCCCCTTTCATATTTTTAATTAAGTAGAAGAGTAGTAATTCCACTTTTAAAAAGCTGTATCCGATGAAAGATACAGCCTTAATTTTCAAATAAAACTCTTATTCTATAAAGTTTAATATGATTGATTAATCTTCTTCAAATCCAAATAGAAGAGTAGGTACTTCATTCTTTTCCAACATGTCAATTAAATCTTGATGACAATCTTCTTGGTAAACATATGCCAATGTAGCATCAGAATTAAATAGTTCATATTCACCAGTTTCTTCATTTAATCTACAAGCAGGTTCACACCATAATGTATAATCATCTGTTAGGCTTAAACAATATTCTCCTACATAATCATTTCCTTTTCCATCAAAGTCTACCATTCCCAATGTAATTTCATTATCATCAATAAACGAACCATGTAAATTAGATATTAATTTTTCAATTAATTCTGCCTTAGCATAAACTTCAACTGTTTCATATTTTCTTAAATTATATACAGTTTGAGCAATATCATCACTCAAACATTCTTCACAACAAAAATCCCCAATTTGTAAAAGTTCTGTATCTTTAAAATTATATTTCATTTAATAAATATACCTTCTTTCAAATAGTTTAATATGTTTAATTTAACTTGATTGGATAACAAGCTTTAATGCCATTGTTATCACATACCAACACAGTTTGACTTGCATTTCCTTTAAGTCTTCTTGAAGTAGTAAAATCATCCCCACTTCCTACAAGACTTCCACTTTGAACCATTGTAATTCCAGCTACTTCGCTCATAGCAGGATAATGTTTATGACCAAATAAAACCACATCAGGTCTAAATCCTAACCATAATACAAGTTTAGCAACCGCACTATCTGTAAATGAATCATAGTCACCATGAAGTGAAACATATGTGTTATCACGGATTTGCATACAAGCCATAGTTGAATCAATTTCCTCTGTTTCAATTTTTATATTTACTATATGTTCTAATTTATTTTTAGCAAACCATATAGGTATTGAATCAAGCCTCTCATCTTTCATAGCATCTTCTTTACGCTCTAATCTTGAGTGATTACCATTTACTGAATTTACATATACATTATTGAAATGTTTACTTAATTCATAGACAAAATTACTAATTAATTCAGAAACCATTTTTACTTGTTCTATTACATTTTCTCTATTTGACACAGCTATAGTTTTATGTATTGATCCTGATATATTATCACCAAGTATCGTTACATAGCAATTTTCAGAATTATGTATATTTTTAATATTAATAATTTCATCTAAATATTTTTGTAATCTTTCTTTTGCAATATCAGAGTTGTAGCATCCAGTAAATGAATAATGTTCAGCTCCAATATGTAAATCTGATAAAATTACTAGTAAATCATTATTAGATTCTGTAATAGTAGGAGAGTATGCTTTAAATTGTTCTATACCTTGTTTTTTAATTTCATCTTCTAATAAATCTAACCTATGTTCTAGTCTAGCAGAATCTCTTAACCTTTTGTTTAACTCGTTTCTTTCATCACGCATTCTGACTGTTTGTTTTTCTAATTCTTGTTTTTTGATCTCTAATTCCTTAAAATAATTATCATCAGATATTTTATTTTCTCTGTCTCTATCAATAATATCTAATGTCTGCTTACTTCCATAAAATTCTCTCCGTGCAACATCAGAAGATAATCTTTGACCGTATGCAACTTCAGATAAATCGGTATAATCTTCATCAGATAAAGTTTTATCAACTAACTTGCCATATATAATTCTTTTATGGTGTTGTAATTCAGTTTCATTTTCTTTTCTATATAATTCTGGATTAATAATTCACCATTCCCTTCTTGTGTTAAATATTTTATTCAATTTTCTATTGACAGAATATAAGTATTGACGTATAGTGTATTTAGTGGAAATTTGCACTAAAATTCATAAGTAAAAAAATTAAGCATGAAATCCGAATTTTGTTTTCTTTGTATCCTCAAAGTATTCATCGTCTTCGTCATAATATTCTTCTTGCTGAGATAAATCAAAACCAATACACTGAGTTGAAATAGGTTCTTGCTCTGATTGTAAGTCTGCAATAACTTTATTCTCTTTTAATATCTTTTTAGTAATAGCCGCCTTTGGTAACTCAAATAAAGATATAATTAAATTTGTTAATTCATCTAAAATTGGTATCAAAATAAAGCCTGTAATTAGCCCATATATAAACTTTTTCATAGGAGAGTACCTCCATTTCTTAATATTTACTCGTTTGAGCATAATAAAAGAGAGTCTTGTTGGCTCTCTGATTGTAATTCTTTATTTAATATTATGTATTCACACAATTGTTCTGTTGTATTATAATGAGTTCCATATATATTATGAAAACTACCAATAATTTTAGAGTCATGGCAATTATCACATAATGTTATTCCGTTGTTGATATCTAATCTTAATTCTGGATTACTAGCGAAGTTTTCTTTATGATGTACTCTTAACTTAATAGTTTTTCCGTTGCCATTTCTAGCTCCACAACATTGACATGTATAATTATCTTTTTTTAATATTTTTCTTCTCCATTTAGTATATTCTATCGAGTCTCTTATTTTTTGTTTTTCGCTTCTTAATCCACCCTTCCAATTATAGCATTTATCACCTTTGAACAAACTGCCTCTATACTCGGCTGCACAGTTAATACATCCAAATTTACTTCTTTTTAATGAATCATATGAAATATATTGATAATCATCATTATGAATTGGACATAAATATTTTAAAGGTTTTTTGTTGCTTGTATAATCTTCATCGACAAACTTTGGAATTAAATTATGTTTAATGAATTCTAATCTAACAGTGGAAATATCTGTAATTAACGCATTGCGTATTAATTCAGACTTGCAAAATTTACACCTAAATTTATTTTCCATAATATCTGAATATGTTGCTTCTTTTATTTCATTATGCTTTAAACATTTTATTTTATATTTAGTTTTTGCTGAAATGTATTTGTCTGACAATAAATCATAGTTATTATTTTGTAATTTTTGTTTCATTTCATTATAATAATCTTTATATTTCAAACCTAAACTACTTGCTTTACATCTTATACTATCTAAAGTCCTATCCATCATAAAACATAAAGTATCAATATCATATTTACTATAATTTTCTTTTAAAAATAAAATTTCCTCTTCTGAAAATTTACCTTTTTTCATAAAACACCATGCCCTTTCGTTGAATAATTTGATGTTTAATTTTATTTATTTGTTAATTTACTTAAATCACTTAATAATTTTTCTGTTTCTTCAAAAACAAAGACCACTCCGTTTTCACGTTTATGGTCTTTTAATAAATCAATTATTGGATGTTTAAACTCTATAAGTAATTGCTTTGCTATAAAACTATTGAATATTAATTTTGTATTCAAGCCTAATCACCTCACATCTCATCTGCAATTTTACTAATTCTGCTACGGTAAATATTTTGTAACTCTATTTCACCATAAAAATCTTGACCTCTGAAAACTTCTGACATTCTACGCATACCGTTATTATTACCAGCGTACTGATTCATATCTACTTGTGTTTTGTAGTCACCATCAATTATACAAATACAATCATCACCAATTCTTTGTAGTGCAAGTTTCATTAAATTAATATCCATATTTTGAGCTTCTGTAATATAAATACCAGCATTCATACCCGTAGTATCAAAACCTCTAATATCAGACATTGGAAGTAAAAGTAGTTTATTTTCTTGTATTAATTGCTCAACTGCAAGTAGCCCACCAAGTTTAGCACTTAACATATTTCCTATAGAACTGTCTAATAATTTTTCATCCTTAGAACCTGGGTAGAAACCAAGTTTTGCAGAATTAGCAGTAGCAACTGTATTACAAAATACAATTATCTTATCTATTTTATGTTTTTCTAATAAGTAAAATAAAAATCCTAATGCTAAATAACTTTTACCCGTACCAGCAGCCCCTTTTAACATAGTTACTTGATTAGTAAAAAGACTATTTAAAGCGAATTGTTGAAATATATCTCCGTCATAAGGTTTGATTGTACCAAAATTAAATGATTTAATGCTACCAAATTTTATTGGTAGATATTGAGTTCCGTCCCATCTAAATTTATCAACAATTTCTTTATTAATATTCCTTACTACGAGATATTCATTTATTAATAACTCATATAAATTTTTTTCTAAATTACCATAAAAATAAGACATTTCAGATTCATTTAAAACAACCTCTTTGAAACCCCTGTATTCTTCTTCAGCGTTATTATTGACACTTTCAACATTTAACCCGAAGATATTTCTAGCAATTACTTTACAACATATATCATCGCTGATAAAAACTATAGGCTTTATGTTTTTATTATAATAATAAGCGCAAGACATAATGATATTATCTGGAGTATTTTCCAATTGAAATTCATTTATAGTTTCAAATATTTCATTATTAGGTATTACAATTTCATACTTATATTTATTTATATCAAGTAGACGCGACAGTTTCCTTGCGCGATATTTAATATTCTGATCTTTCCTATCTGAAACTTTAATATGTTCAATTTCTTCTAAAGTCTTTGAACTACATATAAATTCATCAGAAAATGCTTCATCTAATAAATTGAGTAAACCATTTGTGTCATAAAATTTTGTAGACACACATTCACCATCTTCCTATTATGTATTTTTACTACTTTAATGTTTTAGCAATATCAGCTAGTTTATCAAGAGTATAATAAGTTTTACCACTTCCTCTTTTTCTTGCAGATGCAATATAAACTTTCTTTTCACCTTTTAAATATCCATGTTTTAAAAGTAAATCTCTTTGATGTTGTGTTATTTGCTTCAAATTAAATCAAAGCCACCTTTCATTGTATATTTATACATTCTACTAAATAGTAGAAGAGAGGGCGGTGTGAGAATTGAACTCGCATATACAGATTAACAGTCTGTCGTTCTACCATTTGACTAACCACCCATAAAATAAAACGACACCCATTAAAACGAGTGCAGCATATTAACTAATGATATTGTGCAATCATCACCATCAGTCAAATTATCTAGCATTTTTCCGTTGTGCTCCAACAGTTGACATTAGACATCAACATAATTTCAGATTTTCTTTCGGTTATTAACCTAGTCAAGCTGCGGTTGTTCTGCAACCCATGTAGACCTGCATATACAGTGGTTCTTGACCCACTAATATACTTTAACAGCCAATAAAAAGCACTCATAAGTGTACTAGCTTACTTCATGGTTGGGATTTCATACCCTAAGTTATATTGTTTGAATAGTTAACTCTTTTCTTATTAATAACGTTCTCATGTTGAGAGATTTATATTATTCAGCCACCATATACAGAACTAAAATCAATTTCACATCCACAACCAATTTATTTTTATATTCTCAATTCATCATAATTTGAGTTAAATCAAATTAAAGAATTTATACATTCTTTTTCAATTTATTAGAACGTTAGCTCTACCAATTTTTTCATTAAAAGTATAGCGATACGATTAGCTTATTAACGAATTAGTGGATTAACAAACTGTCATATTCTTGTGTTATTGAAATATAGAATATCAAAATGAATTACATATAATGCCCTTGTTCTGATATTATCAACTATTATACATACTTAATATGTATCGTGAGATTTGCATTATAAAAAATCTATCATTAGATATCAATAATTTTAGTTTTAGTTTTAATACACTATAGTAGTATTCACTGTATAAAATCACACTTCATTTACACCGGAAGCGATTGATGTATGATCAATTAACTTTAGTTCTCTATATGATGGCTGAATTGTTTAATATTATTTATCTGTAAAAGTATTCAATGCATCTTCAAAGCTGTCATTTAAATCGTAAATAGGAGAGTATGCAACTTCAATTTCTACTTGCAATTTATCTAAAGTATTAGATGTCTCGTCTGCCTCTTTACGAAGTTTCTTAATAATTCCTTTAACTTTATTACGGTCAAAGTCAATGGTAGTTATTTCTTTTACGTCGTAATAATAAGCAACTTGATTACCTTCCTGATTAAATCTATATCCCGTTCCTTTTGTGATTTTATCATTTGCTTTTAAATCAGAAATACGAGATAGGATAGTAAATATATTTTGTTTTTGCTTATTAATTGCTACCGCACTATCAATATTAACTTTTGCAGTATTTTTTGCTGCATCAATAGCTTTAGTGAGTTTTTCCTTTTCATCTAATACATTGACTAAGAAATCTATAATCTGATTTGGGGTAAATTCTAACTCTGATCTTTTAGGTACTTCAATTGTTTCATCTTCGGATTCTGGGTTAACTTTTGAACGAAAGTGTTCTTGTTTCTTAGTTGTCACATTATCAATACTACTTAAATATGAACTAGCGTTATTAATAAGTGTTCCTAAATAATTCTGATACCTAAATGCCTCTTTTAATACCATAAATGATATCGCTCCTTTAATATAATATTTTTATTGTTGTTGTTTTATATAGTGGACTCGTTGCATTTATTACTCATATCGTAACCGTCACCAAGTCCACTTATCGAGAAGGGAGAAGTATATGAAAAACGAAATTCATAAAATAGCTGTTTGATGTTATAGTTATATATGTTGTTTAATAAAAAATAATGGGCACAAGTTTCCCTATGCCCACATAAGAATACCTCTAACTTTGTATATTAGGTAATTCTTCCCTTGTAGGCAAACGAGCAAAAACGTCTGTAATGCTTATGAGACAAGGATTGTAGCGATTTTAGTTGAAAAATACCTAAACGCAAAATCGTTCAAAACCACTAACCACAAGGCTTTCAGCGATTTTAACAG
>ENA-UOOR01003384-UOOR01003384.1-fermentation-metagenome-genome-assembly--contig:-NODE-3384-length-14189-cov-4.298359_pt1 | contig 14189 bp, 14 predicted proteins | sample MGYA00245780_ERZ724029 | MGnify/ENA primary metagenome ERZ724029 (study PRJEB28704, sample SAMN03018315) | fermentation metagenome | biome: anthropogenic terrestrial biome; feature: soil; material... | reverse complement strand
GATGCTTAAGACGATGTATGTGGTGTTGTTTCGGGTTGGCGCGAAGTAAAGGGAGTTGTAGGAGCTGGTGCGGATCTGATGGGTGGATTTGTGACGAGAGGATGGGATGAAGCTGTAGCTGTTCGGATGCATAAAAATGCGTTTTGAATATGAGATATATGAGATAAAGAACAAGAAAATGACCTACACTGAACATTTAGGGTGAAGACGGGTTAGAGAAGTAGATAATTTCCGCGCGATGTGCGTGGTTAAGCATAAGTAGTTTATGGTAGAAAAAGAGAAAGTTTGGAGGAACAGAATGTGGCGGTAAAAAAGAAAGTGCTATTTATCGTTGAAGCTATGGGCAGCGGTGTGTTTCAATATATTGTGGATTTCGATAAATGCATATACCTAATTGAGGTTAAGAATTTTGAGTGCGCCATTAATCCTATTAAGGATGTCAAAGCGTTCTTTGAAATACGAAAAATTGCAAATGAAGTAAACCCTGATGTGCTTCACTTGCATAGCAGTAAAGCAAGTGTATTGGGATGGTGGGCTTTTAATGGAAAGAATGCCCCCATGTTCTACACACCTCATGGCTATAGTTTTCTGATGGAAAATTATAAGCCGATGAAGCTGGCAATGTTCAAAACCATCGAGTCGATATGCGCAAAGAGGAATTGCATAACAATTAGTTGCAATCTGAGTGAGCATCAAGAATCCCTGAAACTTACCAAGCGTGCTGCTTATGTGAACAACGGCATTAACGTGGCTGAACTCCAGCAGATGATTGACGAGACGGAGAGAATGAAGCATCCATTTACTGTCTTTACATTGTTTGGGAACTGTGGAGTAATTTGGTCAACCGGAGAGTTTCTCGATTCTATACGGGTTTACGCAGCTTGACCTTCTGCGTTCAATTCAGTTCTGCGAATTAGCAGGGGCGAGTGTAACAGCAGGAATCGGGACAAATGGCTTCTGGTTGCGCTTTATACTTGACCCAAACACAGCGAAAGCTGGTAGAGCAGGAATAAGGAAGTACGAAGGCAAGCCTGCGTACAGATCGGCGGCAATCTGTATACAGGCTTTTTATCGTGCGATCAAAGATTAAGATTACAAACTGTTATTTGAAGTAAATGTGCTATGGAGGAATTGAAATGATTATTACAAAAACACCTTTCCGTATGTCATTTTTTGGCGGCGGAACAGATATGGAAGGTTTCTTTCAGGAGAATGGCGGCGCAGTATTGTCCACAACTTTTGATAAATACTGTTATGTAAATGTGCGGCATTTACCTCGATTTTTCGATTACTCAACTGAGCTATCTTACTCCAAAACAGAGCGTGTTACAAGCGTTGAGGACATTCAGCACCCTGCAATTCGTAATGCCATGAAAATGCTGGATATGCACGAAATTCGTCTTACATACGAAGCAGACCTTCCAGCTCGTTCTGGTTTGGGAACATCCAGCTCTTTTGCAGTCGGGATGCTAAATGCTTTCTATGCACTCAAGGGAAAGTATGCTGACAAGAAGAGACTGGCAGATGAAGCAATTTATCTGGAGCGCAACCTCTGCCAGGAGGCAGGTGGTTGGCAAGATCAGATTGCTGCTTCTTTTGGCGGGTTCAATCGTATCAATTTCAATGCTGATGGTTATGAAGTCTTACCTGTCATTATCTCACCGGAACGTAAGAAGCACCTTAATAAAAACCTGATGATGTTCTTTACCGGATTTACGCGCTTTTCGCCTGATGTACAGAAAGCGAATGCAGCTGGCAAGAGTGATAAAACTGCACAGCTTAAAGAAATGCTGGCATTGGTGGACGATGCAGAGAAGGTTCTTACGGACAAAAACTCTGATTTAGATAATTTTGGTCGGATGCTTGACCACACTTGGAAACTGAAGCGGCAGACTGGTTCTGCGGTATCAACGAACAGCATTGACGAATTGTATGCAAAGGGTATTGCGGCTGGTGCGCTTGGCGGTAAGCTTCTTGGTGCTGGTGGCGGCGGCTTTCTTGTATTCTATGTTCAGCCAGATCGTCAGGATTCTGTTCGCTGGGCAATGCGGGATTTGATGCATATTCCGTTTGAGTTTGAAGATGGCGGTACAAGAGTGATTCATTACACACCGGAAACTTATGCGCCGCAGGAATAAAATGAGGAATCGGATATGAAAGTAGTGATAATGGCTGGAGGAAAAGGTACTCGAATTTCATCTGTTGCGAGTGATATTCCGAAGCCGATGATAAAAATTGAAGGAAAACCGGTGCTGGAACATGAAATCCAGTGTTTGCGAGATCAGGGCTTCACAGACATTATCATTACGGTGAGCCACCTCGGAAACATTATTATGGACTACTTTGGAGACGGTTCTGGAATTTCACCGGTAACACAAGAGCCTTTCGGAGTACACATTGAGTATTACTTTGAGAAAGAGCCGCTGGGCAATGCAGGCGCGTTATTCGAGATCAAAGATAAATTGGATTCTGATTTCCTGCTGCTGAATGCGGATGCGATGTTTGATGTGGACTTTAATCGCTTTATAGCTTTCCATAAAGAGCATGGTGGTTTGGTAACGCTGTTTACGCACTCAAACAGTCACCCGTATGACAGTGGGCTGATTCTTGCGGATAAAAATGGTGCAGTCGAGAAGTGGCTGGCAAAGGAAGATGTTCGCCCGAAATATTATCGAAATCGGGTCAATGCGGGACTTCATGTTATCAACCCGGAAATTTTGGATGTAAAGATTTCGACTCCAAAGATTGATTTAGATCGGCAGCTTTTGAAGCCGCTTGCTGGCTCTGGAAAGATGTTCTGCTATGACAGCCCGGAGTATGTGAAGGACATGGGGACGCCAGAACGGTATTATTCCGTCTGCGATGATTTTAAGGCAGGCAGAGTATCGGGAAAGAATCTAAAAAACAAACAGAAAGCAATCTTTTTGGATAGAGATGGGACCATTAATAAATATGTTGGTTTCTTGAGAAATATTGATGATTTTGAGTTGATTGGCGGTGTAGCAGAAGCGATTCGGAAAATCAATGAATCAGGGTATTTGGCAATCGTTGTAACCAATCAGCCTGTTATTGCGCGTGGCGAGATTTCGTTTGAGGAGCTGAAAGAAATCCATAATAAAATGGAAACGCTGCTCGGACAAGAGGGCGCATATTTGGATGCCATCTATTATTGCCCGCATCATCCGCATACAGGCTATGAGGGCGAACGTCGTGAGTTGAAGATCGACTGTGAGTGCAGGAAGCCGAAACCCGGAATGCTCTTAAAAGCAGTACAGGATTTCAGTATTGACTTGGCGCAGTCGTGGATGGTTGGCGATGGAAAGAATGACGTAAAAGCTGGGAGCAATGCAGGCTGCAAGACGGCGTTAATCAATACGGAATGTGAATTTTATGGCCAGACAGTGACGGTGACATCGCTGCTGGACTTTGTGAATCGGTATTTGTAATGAAACAAGTATGAGGGAAAAGATGATGAAAAAACTTGAAAATAGATTGCAAAAGTATATTGATCTTCTGATCGAACGCTATTCTGTTCTGGAAGCAGAGAGAGAAAACATTGTGGCGGCGTATGTGGCTTTAGAGGAGTGCTATGCAAATGGCGGCAAACTTCTGGTAGCGGGAAACGGTGGCTCTGCTGCTGACGCAGAGCATATTGTGGGTGAGCTGATGAAAGGCTTTAAGCTGCCCCGCAAGCTGCAGGCGGATTTTGTAGAAATGCTGTTTGCTGAAAATGATGAATTTGGCAGTGTCTTGGCAGAGAATTTGCAGGGAGCAATGCCTGCCATAGCGCTTGATGGGCATCCGGCACTCTCGACCGCTTATATGAATGACTGTGAGCCGTTGCTGTGCTTTGCGCAGCAGGTAAACGGTTATGGAAAAGCTGGAGATGTGTTCCTCGGAATCTCTACCAGCGGAAACAGTAAGAATGTTTTGTATGCAGCAACAACGGCTCATGCAAAAGGAATGAAAGTAATTGGATTGACAGGCGCAAAAGACAGCAAATTGAGCCAAATGAGCGACGTGTGCATTAAAGCACCGCAGACGGAAACTTATATGATTCAGGAACTGCACTTGCCGGTTTACCATTGCTTGTGTTTGATGTTGGAAGATAGATTCTTTGGGGAGAATATGTGATATGGAAAAACAGGTACTCCTAAATACATATGTGAATAACCTTAATATGCCAGAAACGATAGAGGCAATCGAAAAAATGATTGCATCGGATAAAAAGTCTTATGTTGTGGCAATCAATGTAGATGTTGTAATGAAAATAGAAAATGATCCATATCTGAAAAAAATTGTTGATTGTGCGGATATGGTTCTGGTGGATGGAAAACCGCTGATTTGGATTTCAAAATGGTACGGAAATAAAGTAAAAGCCAAAATTTCAGGCTCGGATTTGGTTCCGCTGCTTTGCAAAGTTGCTGCTGAAAAGGGATACAAAATCTTTATTATTGGCGGTAAGGATGGCATTGCGGAACAAGCAAAGAAACGCCTTGAGAGTAAATTGTCGAATATCCGAATTGTAGGAACGTATGCCCCGCCTCTTGGCTTTGAAAAGAATGAAAATGAGATTGAAAAGATAAACCAGATGATTTCCGAAGTACAGCCGGATTTATTGATTGCGTGTTTTGGCTGTCCTAAGCAGGAAAAATGGATATATGAAAATATTGAAAAATATGATGCAAAAGTTTCAGTTTGTGCAGGTGCAACAGTGGATTTCCTTGCCGGAAATGTAAAACGTGCACCGCGATGGATGAGTGAACATGGGCTGGAATGGTTTTATCGCTTTGCGCAAGAGCCGAAACGGATGTTTAGACGGTACTTTATTGATGATGTGAAAATTATAAGATTGATAAGAAAGTATAGGTAATTTAATGGGAAAGTATCTAAAAAAGCATTAAATAGTGTGTTTTGGGTCTTGGATAAAGTGGACAAGAAGCATTACTTAAAACTTTATCCAAAATATTTGCATTGGTTAGGCATAAATATTGATCCCAATGATACAGAAGGAACGTGGATAAGCCCCACAGTTTTTTTAGACAGTTCACGATATGAGTTTGTTGAGATAGGGAAAAAAGTGACAATTTCTTTTGATGTTACGATATTAGTCCATGATTACAGCATTGTTCATGCGGCAAGAACTATTGGGAGAAAGACATCTTCAATTATCTATAAAAACGTGAAAATTGGAAACAACGTATTTGTTGATGCTAAAACAACAATATTGCCAGGTTCAGTTATAGGAGATAATTGCATTGTGGGGGGAGGCAGCGTAGTGAAGGGTGTTTTAGAACCAAATTCAATTTATGCTGGTAATCCTTGTCGAAAGATTGCTTCAGTGGAGGATTTTGCAAATAGGCACAGTGATTTTTTGATTCCATAGGAAAGCAGGTATATTACATTATGTTTAGAAATACTCTTACAAAATTATATTTGAAAAGGATAGAAAGAAAAGGATTCAAACATGGAAAGAATTTTAACCTTGAAAAAGGGGCGAACATTGATTCTGCATTTTGTTCGTTAATATCCTGTGGAGATAATGTAACGCTTACAAAAGATGTATATATCTTGGCGCATGATGCGTCTATGAAAAAGTTTTTGGGAAAAACAAAAGTAGGATCGGTGCAGATAGGTAGCAATGTCTTTATCGGAGCCAAAACAGTAGTATTGCCAGGGGTCAGCATTGGAGATAATGTCATTATTGCTACAAATAGTAGTGTTACGAAGTCTATTTCATCCAATGAAGTCTGGGGGGGGGTACCCGCAAAATTTATCATGACTACGCAAGATTTTTTGCACAAACATCAGAATGCAATAGAGAAAAAAGAAATAACGAAATATCGTTATGTTGAGTAATGAGGGAAAGAGGAACTATCGTGTTATGAATGTTTTAATGGTGGGTGTTGATAAAGAAAGAATTGGCGGAATGTGGACGGTAGCAGATACATTTATCAGTAATCAAAAATTTAATAAATGCATTAAATTGTATTATGTTGCAACATCTACTTGTGGCACAAAGTGGAAAAGATTGCGAAGGATGCTGACAGGTTATGGCAAGGTACTGAAAATCTTACTGACTAAGGAAATAGATGTTGTTCATGTTCATATGGCTGAAAAAGGCAGTGTGTATAGAAAAGGAGTAGTTGTTTATCTTTCAAAACTGTTTGGTAAAAAAGTTATTATTCAAATGCATGCAGGACCAATATTAGCTTGGTACAATACCTTGTCGAAGGACAACAAAATAGTTGTTTCTAAAGTCTTTAACAAGGCAGATAAAATGCTTGTGTTGGGAAGATATTGGAAAGAACAAATGACTGCTTTGATTCCGGAAGAAAAAATCAAAGTATTGTATAACGGCGCAGAGTGTCCAAACAGTAATCCGTATAATCCAAATGGACAATATGTTTTATATTTGGGACTGTTTAAGAAAACAAAAGGCACATATGATCTTGTCGATGCAATTAAAAAGATTGACGATAAATTACCAGAAGAAGTGAAAGTATACCTTTGCGGTTCAGATGAAACAGGAGACATGAACCAATATGTAGAGAAAAGCGGACTTCAAGATAGAATTATTCTCCCAGGATGGATTAGCAAGGAGCAGAGGCTAGAGTTATTTGCAAATGCTCAGATGTGCGTATTGCCATCTTATTTTGAAGCACTATCCATGACAGTGATTGAGTCAATGTGTTACGGGATACCAATGGTTACAACAAACATATCTACGATGCCGGAATTACTTGGAAATGATATTGAATTGGTTGAACCTGGAGATATAGAAGGGCTTGCAACTATGATTTTGAAATTGAACAATGATGTCGAACTAAGGAAGCGTATAAGTAGTATAGAGTATCCGAGAGCAAAAAAAAATTTTTCGGTTGAGAAGATTATTGAATCTACGTTGGAGATATATAAGAATTTATGAGGATAGAAAGTAGGTGGCTGGGTGATTGTATACATATTTGGGTTTTCTCTTTCACTTCTATTGATTGGATTAGCTCAAAGATACAAAACCAAAGACATCAGATTCCAGGTGCTGTCATTTTTTGCACTTCTAATTCCATGCTTTATAGCTGGATTGCGTGATCTCACAATTGGAACTGATGTTAATGTATATGCTTCGCCGATGTTTGATATTGCGAAAAGTAGTAGCTCATTAAAGAGCTTCTTAAATACTACATGGTATATGGTATATGTTAAAAAGACAATATCGGATATTGAAATGGGCTATGATGTGCTTGTCTTTGTGACTGCTAAAGTATTTGGCTCAGTTCAGTCATTGTTGTTTTTGACTGAGATGTTGGTTGTTGTACCGGTATATGTTGCATTGGTTAAAATGCGAAAGCAACTGCCAATATGGGTTGGCATGCTGACATTTTATTTGATGTATTTTAATCTTTCTCTGAACATTATGCGGCAGAGCATTGCCATGGCATTCCTTCTTCTGGCATTTAGCTATCTGTTTAATGAATCTCGGAAAGGATTTGTTGTCAGCTTCATCATCGCGGTATGCTTTCATACATCGGCATTCTTGGGCATTATTGTGTTTGCAATATATCTGTATGTGGTTAAGGACCGAAAGATGAGTTTTCATATTCTCCATAAACATATACGGATTAAACAAAGAACAGGAAAGATAAGCCGGGATGGAACACATAAATTGATTCTGATAACGGCAATAGGTGTTTTTGCAATTGTTTTCTATCAGATTCTTATATCGGTATTAAATAATTTGGGGCTTTCAGTTTATACAAGATACCTTATTGGTGGTGTTGCTTTTCTTCCTAAGCAGATTGTTGTTCGGCTTCCGTTTATATTGTTTGCAATGATGGCTTGGAAGGTCCTGGAAGAAAATACCCTATCGCTTTTTTACATGGCAATGGTCATTGTTGATATTTTGCTGTCACAATTAGCAGGAACAGAAGCTCAAACAATGCGTGTGTCAATGTTTTTTGGAATGTTCAGAATGTTTTTTGCACCAATTCTTTATGTCGAGGCTCCTAAAAAGAATGGAAAGATCATCAGAATAGGAATGATAGTGTATTTGCTAATATATTGGTTATATTATTTTGTCTTAAAGGCTTCTGGGGAAACATATCCATATATGTTCTATTTTTAGAATGAACAAAATGAAAGTGTTTTATAGGTAATGGAGGAGGGAATGAAGTGATAAGTGTAAAGCGAAAAGTAAATGTAGATGATGTCCTTTATATTATGGTTCTTCTGTATGCTCTTTCTACAATCACACAAAGTCTGTACCCTTTTTCATTAAATAGGCTCTGGACTGTTGGAATAGTTGCTTGTTTGTTGTATAGGTTATTATCTCGTTTATATACAAGAACGATTATGTGTATGGTGGTTATTGTAAGCTGTGCAATAACGACAACAATGTTTGCAGCAGATATAAGTAAGAACACAAACGATCTGATTTACTTTGTAACGGGCGTGCTTTGGCTGTTGTTTATATCAGATTATGCCAACAGAGAAAGATTATACAAGTCCTTTTTAGAGCATCAAAGGCTCACGAAAGCTATATTAGTGTTATCATACGTAAGTATGATAATCAGCTTGTTGTCCGGAAACGGTTATGCGTATCAATGGGGAAGTACGGCTTACTATATTGGATTTGCTGGAACTCAACACGCGATGGCTTCCAGCATATGTATTGTAACAGCACTGTTTCTGCTATATTCATTGAATAGAAAGTTTTCGTGGCTGAACCTGGCAGCTTTTATGTTTAGTGTTTATGCGGTTTTTGAAACAGGAGCAAGAACTTTTATTATTCCGATTTTGATTCTTATGTTTTATTACATCCGATATAATATCAAAAGTATGAATATAAAAGCTATGGTATATGCGGTTGGATTCGTGGGAGTTCTGTATGCTGTGCAGCATTCTACTATATTGGATAAATTCAGTTTTGTATCTTCCGGTGGAAATATGGCAACAACAGCATTGGAGGGATTCACCAGTGGAAGAAGTCTGTTTTGGGCGGTAGATTTGAGTGCTTTTGCAAGTGGAAATGTATTGCAGATTATTTTTGGAAGAGGCTTCGATTATGTTTATGGCTTAAATGCTCGAATGGTGAATCAAAGAATATGGGCGCATAATGACTTTATTCATTTACTTCTTGGGGGGAGGGGTAACGGCATTTTGCCTTTACGTTTATGTCATACATAATTTTTTCAAACATTTGCTCTCATCAAAGGGAAAACTCGATAAAGTGATGTTTGTGATTTACCTTTTGTTTCCTGCAATAATCAATGGATTTTTTATGTATCAACACTTATTGCTGAGCATGATGATTCTTTGTATTTGTAGTTTTAACACTGAGAGAAAAGAGGAATATTTAAAAATAAAATCTGGAGAGAAAAAACATGGAGCAAAATACCGTAAGCGTTATTGTAGCTATATATAAAGTAGGGGATTATTTGGAACAGTGTGTCCAATCAATATTGGATCAGAGTTATAGAAATCTGGAAATAATTTTGGTGGATGATGGCTCTCCAGATAAAAGCCATCAGATTTGTGATGAGTTCTGTCGAAAAGATGAACGAGTACAGGTGCTTCATAAAGTCAATGGGGGAAGTGTGTATGCACGGCGTGATGGGCTGTTGAAAGCAACAGGAAAATATGTGTTGCTGATAGATGGCGATGACTTCGCTGATTCTGAATACATAAATAACCTTGTTAAAACAGCGGAAAGCGAGAACGTGGATGCCGTGGTAGACAGCTTTTTGATGTCTTACTCTAATAGAGAGTATGTGGAGAAAATTTATTTGCCAGTTGGAATATATAAAGGAGAAAAACTTGAGGCGTTAAAACAGCATATGATTTATTCGGGTGAATATTTCAAATTTGGCATCAACCCTGCCTTATGGAACAAACTGTTTCGTAGAGATAAATTATTAAAATATTATAAAGATGTTCCGCGAGGACTTACTCTGGGCGAGGACTTCGCTGTTTCCATGCCGTATTTGGCGAATGCAGATAGCGTAGCGATTCTGGATTCGGGAGCTTACTACCATTATAGACAACGTGCAGATTCGATGGTTAAGGCATACAATGCAAAGCTGGTTCACAATATGACGCTATTGATGAATTATTTGAATAATAGCTGCTTAGCGGAAATAATGGTTGACCAGTTATCTTACTATTATTCGTGGATAACATTAAGTGTAGTGAAAAATCAGTTGCATTGCGGGAAGAACTCAAATGATCGGATGGAAGCCCTTCAAAAAGTCTATGAGCTTCCGAATATCATAAAGCACTTGGAAAAGATAAAAATTTCGCCTTTGAAATATAGAATTGGCTTTTGGATGATACGTTATCACAAAATCAAATTGCTGGAAAAAATGAGGGCGTTACTAAAATAAAAAAAGTGAGGTACGAAAAGGATATGAAAAGCAAAGCAACCATGAGAAATGTTTTTACGTCAATGTTATATCAAGTGGTTGCGATGATATACGGTCTTGTTGTACCACGCATTATTTTAGAAACATTTGGTTCGGAAGTAAACGGACTGGTTTCTTCCCTTAATCAGTTTTTGAGCTATATTACGTTGCTGGAGGGTGGATTGACTGGTGTGGTAATGGCTGCGCTGTATAAGCCATTATCGGAGCATAATATTTCAAAAGTAAGCGCAATCATTAAATCAACGGATAGCTTCTTCAAGAAAATTGCTGTGATATTTGTTGGTTATTCGCTTGTGGTAGCAGTCGTTTATCCGATGGCGGTAAAAACCAGCTTTGGTTGGAGTTATGTGTTTTCGCTAACGCTGATTATTGCAATATCCCTGTTTATTCAATACTTCTTTTCGCTGACATACCGGATTTTAATCATTGCCGACCAGAACGGATATATCGTTTTTCTGGCACAGATTGGTTTTACGTTAGTTAATCTTATTTTAACGGTAGGCATAGTAAAGATATACCCTGAAATCCATATTCTAAAGCTATCTAATGCAATCGCCTATATCGTTCAGCCCGTTGTGTTTAGGCTGTATATCAAAAAACGTTATCCGTTGGAAAAAGATGCAGAACCAGATAAGGATGCTCTAGCACAGCGGTGGGATGGATTTGGACAAAATTTAGCATATTTCATTCATACAAATACGGATGTCGCAGTTTTGACGATCTTTAGTACATTGCTGAATGTATCGGTTTATGCTGTTTACTACATGATCACCAATTCATTAAAGACATTGGTGATGTCCATCTCTACGGCGCTTGTTCCATCACTCGGAAGTATTTTAGTAGGAGATGACGATAAAAAGAAGAATCAAATGTTCGATCTGTATGAGTTTGTTATATCATTCGTGGCTGCCTTTGCTTTCGTGTGTGGCTGCCTACTGATTACGCCGTTTGTAAACGTGTACACAAAAGGCATTACAGATGCTGATTACTATCAGCCGATTTTTGGCTACCTTTTAATGATTGCAGAGGGGATATATTGCTTCAGAGATCCCTATGTGAATGTGGCATATGCGTCCGGTCACTTTAAGCAAACTGCTAAATATGCGTATGTCGAGGCATTTGCAAACATTATTATCTCTATTGTGCTGGTGAGAAAATACGGGTTGATTGGCGTTGCGATTGGTACAATGATTTCGATGGTTTATCGAATGATAGCGCACGTTTGGTATTTGAAAAACAATATTTTATTCCGTCCATTCAAAAAGTGGGTAAAGAGTATTTGTGTTTTCAGCGCTGCGTTTATTTTGAGCTTTATAATCGGGAAAATCTTTTTGATTCACGAGGTTGGAGGTTATTCCCAATGGTTTGAAATGGCTATTTGTGTGGCCATTGCTTCAATGATTATTTTTAGTGTGTTTTCGATGTTGTTTTATAAGGAATATTTTATAAAACTGATTGGCAAGATGACAAAGAAAGCCTAAAGGGAGAATGAAACAATGGAAAAGAATATAGATTTAGAACAGTTGAAGAAAATCGAAATTGATATTCTGGATTACTTGGATGATGTTTGTAAAAATAATGGAATCAAATATTTTCTAACAGGCGGCACCTTGTTAGGAGCGGTAAGACATAAGGGCTTTATTCCTTGGGATGATGATATAGATGTGATGCTGTTGCGTGAAGATTACAATAAGTTAATGAAAGTGCTTCAATACAATAATGGTAAGTATGGAGTGATATCAGGAGAAAACAATGACGAATATTTCTACTTATTTAATAAACTAGTTGACAACGAAACTGTTTTGACGGAAGAAGATGTTCCTTATATAAAAAATTACGGAGTATATATTGATTTGTTTCCATTGGATTATCTTCCTAATGATCCGTCAGAAAGAAAGAAAACGCAGAGAAGTATACTCCTCAAAAGGAGATGCCTGGCATATGCGCTGAAAGCCAAACCTTGTCAAGAAACATTGCCCAAAAAAATCTTATCGGACTGTTTAAGTGTAATTGGTTGGAGATATTTTAGGGATAGGTTGCAAAAGCAGTGCGACGAATTGAATAAGGCTACAACGGAGTACATTGATTGTGTTGTAGCAGCAGATAACCAATATCGCACTATAAAAAAAGAATGGTTTGATGAGTGTACATATTTGATGTTTGAGGGAAAAGAATATCCTGCACCTAAATATTATCATGAATATTTGACTAAGCTGTACGGTAATTATATGGAGTTGCCACCTGCCAATAAGAGAATTTCTCATCACCATTTTGTAGCTAACTATAAATAATAATCAAAAATACCTTATGTATGGAGAAAAAATGAAACGAATAGGTACAATCAGCTACAATATATATTGTAATTTTACAAATTATGGTTCTGCCTTACAAACGTGGGCATTACATCAAGCGGTTAAGCAGGTTGGAGAAGGACAATATCAACCTATCTTAGTTGATTATTGCCCCGATATTTTAGCGGACAAAGACCCGCTTAATCCTTTTGCGAATATGTGGGATAAAGATGAAGAGCCCCGCAGAATGTGTGAGATGACACTTCCGGCAATTCGTGTGAACTATGAGAAGTTTGATCGGTTTTATCATGATAGATTTGATCGGACGTCTCAGAAGTACACATCTAAGAATTTTAATGAAGTTGTTCAGAATGAGAAACTCGATGGTTTTGTTTGTGGAAGTGATACGATTTTTTGCCCAGATGAATTTGGATTTGATGATGGTTACTATGCAAACTATGATTGCATGAAGAAGTGTTCTGTTGCATATGCAGCGAGCTTTGGTGATCCGCATTTTACAGAGCAAATGTACAAGATACTAAACCAACGACTTCAAAACTTTAATGCTTTTGGACTGCGAGAAGATTTAATGGTTCCATATGTCACGGAACATACAAATGTTGAGGTCATGAAAGTTGTTGACCCAACACTCCTACTAACAAGCAAAGATTATGACACCATTGCAGATGGGCGCATTGAATGTGATAAATATCTGCTGCTATATGCTCGTCGTTACAATTCGAAAATGGAAGCGTACGCTGAAAAACTTGCTGCTGAAAATGGATGGAAGATTATCGAAATTAGTTTGCGTGCAACGAATGCAAACAAGCTGAACCGAAAAATGTTTTATGAGGCAGGCGTTGAAGAATTTTTGTCACTTGTTAAAAACGCTGAATTTGTAGTGACCAATTCGTTTCATGGAATGATTTTCAGCATACAGTATCAGCGACCGTTCTATGTATTTTCGCGTGAACAGTGCGACACGAAAATTACAGAACTGTTGGAATTGTTTGGTCTCTCAGGTCGGATGCGTATATCAGGGACTGAAGACAATGTGACTGATATAGATTGGAATGATGTTCATGCAAGGGTTGCCGAGAAACGCAAGGAGTCTATGGAGTTTTTAGGGCGAGAGCTTAGTGATTGGTTGTAATAATGAAGGATGGAGAAGTCATGGTAGGTTACTTGGTAGATAAGACCAAATCAAAATGTTTTGGATGTGAAGCCTGTGTACAAGTATGTCCTAAAGATGCGATTTGTATGGCAGAAGATGAAGAACGATTTTGCTATCCGACAGTAAATGCGAACTTATGTGTGGAGTGCGGATTGTGCCATAAAGTATGTCCATATGAAAATCAACCAGAGAGATATGTAGAAGAAAAAGCAGCGTTTGGAGGCTACTTAAAGAACGGTAGAACACGAGCTGAAAGTACATCAGGAGGAGCTTTTTCAGCCATTGCCGAAGCATATTGCGATGAAA
>ENA-UOOR01003383-UOOR01003383.1-fermentation-metagenome-genome-assembly--contig:-NODE-3383-length-14191-cov-11.977221_pt1 | contig 14191 bp, 13 predicted proteins | sample MGYA00245780_ERZ724029 | MGnify/ENA primary metagenome ERZ724029 (study PRJEB28704, sample SAMN03018315) | fermentation metagenome | biome: anthropogenic terrestrial biome; feature: soil... | reverse complement strand
CCCTTGATAATACATGTTCTTTGTAGAACAGTAACCTTTAGAGGTTATCTCCGGGGCAACTTTCCCTTTCCTGTTCCTACCCGCGCAGGTTATGACGGGTAGGGAATCGACAAGGGATATGCCCTTGTCACAATCAGCCGGCATGAATGAAGAAATCAATCTCCCGGATAATACCCGAAAAGCTTCACCAGGACGGTTTAATCTGAGATTAAAGGTCTGGTATGAAGGCAATTCAGGAAACCAGGAGGAAAGATATTCTGATGCAAAGCCATGTATATCCCTGATTTGGAAATACTTTTGACAATGTCCTGCAAACAGGTAGGTGGTCATTATTTCCTGGTCGGTGAAAGTCGGATTCGAATTATTACTGTATCTTTGGCAATAATATTTCAGTTCCTGATCGTATAAATCACATATATACATATAAATCTGTATCAGTTTAAGCTCTTTCTTCCTGGGAATCATACTTGAAAAATAATGGGGATTATTCTTCTAAGTTAATGATTTTCAGTGGATTGGGCAAATATTCCGCACGCTTATTTTATTGATTTTGAATACTTTAACTAAATAAACTCGCGAACAGTTTCAACTACTGATTCGCATAATTAAATATTGTCAGAATGTTCCGAATAATCATTATTTATATGAGTTATGCAATTGACCTAAAAAATCATAAAATGGAAAGTAAAAATATTTATCAATTGAAAAGGTACTTGATGCAAAGGATATATTGCAAAATTAAAGATGTTAGATTAATATAAAACTAAATATTACATGTTCTAAAGCATATAATGTCAATTAAATATATATTTTATTTCATACGCATATTGTATAAATGTCATTTCATTAGTGTTACGTTAAAATCGGGACGAGTTAAAAATTAAATAAACAACCCCGAAATAAGGGGGTCAAGTTGCTCTTTGACATCATTGAAATTAGTCTCATCGAACAGGTCATGTTGGTGAGTTTTGTCTGTCAATGAGATGCTGAGAATCTGCAAAACCTCATAAGTCGAACGATCCAATTGCATGTCATGTTGGACAATGGTAACCAAGCAATATGTGATAATTACAACACTTATCTGTATTCGGACGGTATTCTCGGTTGTACCCCAGAATCTCTTTATCTTGAGGTGCTGTTTCAACCATTTGAAGAACAGCTCGACCAACCATTTTTTCTTATAAAGGTCAGCATCATCGATTACGGTGATATGCTTGGCATTAGTCAGAAAAGTAAATTCGCGCTCGTATTTTTCATCATAGACTCGAATAAGTCTAAAACTATCAGGGTACTTCTTTTTGGAGAGATATCCAGTTAGCTTTACTTCAACATCTGTTAAGATATTCTTCGACATTCTACGTTTCTATTTGGCTACCTTATACTTTAAATTCGTCTTGGCACGGTCAACATAAAAAGAACCAGTAAGATGTATCTGATAGAGTTCTTTAAATGAATCGTAAGCTCTGTTAAATATATAGTAAGCATTTGGATCATAGTGGATTGTATACATTGCGTTAGAATCAAGCTTCGATGCAGTCGTTACAGTATAAAAAGCTAGGACTTGTGCTTCAATATCGTAGAGAACATGTGCTTTAATACCACCTTTCTTTCTACGAAACTTAGCCCAAGGGAATGTTGCAAGACACAACGGGATGGTTGTTGAATCAAACGCATACTTCTTTCCTAGAATATCCAAAATATTGGTTATACGTTTGTCGCAAGCCTCTTTCATCATGTAGAAAGCAAAATCTTCGAAGATTCTGTAATCACGATTTTGGTTTGCTGTAGCAAGTGTTGTTTTGGCAATCGGCTGCCGACCTAATCTTAAATGATAACGTTTACCTTGATGTGCTTCTAACACCACGATCAAGTCACGCAAACTCTCTCGATTACTGAGTTGACCAAACATCATTGCAAGCTGTTGGTCCCAACAGGTGAAGTGCTTCACATATCGGTTCCCATCATACTTGTCTACTAGTTTTCGAAACTTATCGTTATTCAAAAATTCTACTAATTGAGCGAAAACGTATTTCTCTTTGTTCATTTGCTGTCGAATCATCCGACTGCAAAATTAAAGATTCAAATCGTCGCCCTCATGGTTTTATCGATAAAAGACTGTATTTTAATTGCTCCAAAGAACTCTTATCCACTTTTACGGGACAGTAATGTTATTTTATAATGGATTATCGTTTATTCAGACATATTTTTAATGTACGGCAACCTGATTAAATCTTTAAAACCATAAAACTTCTCGGCATTTCTTCCTAAGAAAAGCGATTTTTCTTCTTCAGAAAGCAGTTTGGATTTTATAATAAAATCATAAGACATACGATAAGTGATGGCAGTAATTGTTCGGGGATAATCGGATCCCCACATCAGCTTATCCATGCCTACCCATGATGCAGCTTCTTTAATTGCTAAAACAGCACCGTGGAAAGGATAAAATTCGGTGTTGAAGAGCCATGTAATCCCACCCGATTCAATCATAACGTTTTGGTTAAGAGCAAGTTTTATTTGTTTCTGCCAATTTGGGCGGGTAACCATTCCGAAATGCCCGATCGCGATTTTTAGTTTCGGGAATTCACGGATGATTTCATGCATTTCACCTACCTGTGTTATTCCATCAGCTAAGTCGATCGATAGTATTATCTTGTTTTTTTCCATTAATCTGAATACCTGCATCATGATGTCGGAGGTTAGGTAAATTCTTCTGTCGGAAAGAAGAAAGCGGTTTGCGGGTAGTTTTATGGCTTTGAAACCTTTTTCTATTAACTGTTTAGCACGTTCCAGATACCCGTCCACACGAACATCAATCATGCCGCAGCAAAGAAAACGATCCGGATACTTCAGTTGTACTTTCCACAGGTATTCGTTCTGTAGGCCATCGATATATTCCTGGGTGACGACAGCGGCGGAAACCTGCCCGTAATCCATGTTCGATAATAAAATTTCAGCTGTATTTCGTCCGTCAACAATAAAAGGAGGCAACATTTGTCTAACCTCCCCCATAAACAGCGATTTTCCGTTTTCGAGGGTTTTGATTTTATATCCATCCACCACGGTATCCTGTTGTAACCATAAATGTGCATGGGCATCAATGATTAAAAATTGCATAGGATTAAAATTCAATTAAGATTCTAAATACCTTCCCCGGATTGGCAGCCCATTTTTCTAAGGCTTCACGTGCATTTTCCGGCTTGTAAATTCCACTGATAAAAAGGTCGACAACCGATTTGTTGTGCCTGATATAATTTATTACCGCACGAAAATCTTCGGGTAGTGAATTGCGTGAACCAAGGATATCCATCTCTTTCATTACAAAATATTTCGTTTCAAAAGCTATGTCGGTTTTGGCATAACCAATACAGACAATCCTTCCGGTAAAAGCTATTTCATTGATTGCCATTTGGTAAGTAGTAGTGGCACCCACAGCTTCTATTATAACATCAGGCCCTGTCCCTTTGGTAAGTTGAGTTAATTTCTGATGGACATCTTCCGACTTGGAATTTATAATATAATCAGCACCAATTTTCTGGGCCAACTTTAATTTTTCATCGTCCACATCAACAACTATTACCTTAGCGCCACGCTTTGTAGAACGGATTACAGCACCAATGCCAATCATGCCGCAGCCAATAACCATCACGGTATCCAGATCGGTGACTCCGGCCCGCGATACAGCATGGAATCCAACGCTCATCGGCTCAACCAATGCAAAATTAAATGGTGATAATTCATCGTCTGTTATGATTTTTTCCCATGGAACGGCGATATATTCGCACATGGCCCCGTTGCGCTGTACTCCCAATGTTTGGTTAAACCGACAGGCATTTGGCCTTCTGTTTCGGCACGACGGGCAACACCCGCAACTGGTATATGGATTTACGGTACATGCCATACCAACCTCGATATTGTCCGGCACACCATCCGAAACTTCCGCCACCACCCCTCCAATCTCATGTCCTGGAATTACCGGGAGTATTACCATCGGATTTTTTCCCAGAAAAGTGTTTAAATCGGAACCACAGAACCCGACATATTTTACCTCCATTAGGACTTCTCCACGACCCAATTTTGGCTTATTAACTTGGATAAGCCTCACCTTTTTTTTTCCTGAAATAGAAACAGCAATCATTTTACTTTTTTTTGTAAAAAATGGGACAATCAAATGTATTATGAAACGAAGAAGCTGGGGCTAACTGTTTAACCATGTGTCCCGAAACCGGGGTTCCAGAATTTTCCTTACTTCACCGAGCAAGTCCTCATCCAGCGGCTCGTTAGCCCAAGCAATATTTTGCAGCACTGACGACGGACGGGTTGTACTAAATAACGTAGTTGCAATTCGCGGATTGCTTACTGAAAAACTGACAGCCAACTGTTCGATACGTATGCCCCGGCTTTTGCAATATTTAACCGCTTTGCGGCACACGTCCTGTAACGGTTTTGGTGCCGGGTGCCATGCAGGTGCTCCGCGCTCCGTCAAGAGGCCCATTGAAAAAGGAGAGGCGTTGATTACTCCTACGTCATTTTGTTCGAAGAAATCGAGATAATCTACCAAAGAATCGTCATTCAAGCAATAATGACAGAAGGACAGAATGCTCTCTACTGTTCCTTTTGGTACATGATTGATTACATACTTGAAATGGCGCAAGGTGAGGTTTGTGATTCCCACGTGTTTTACCAGGCCTTTACTCTTTAGTTCAATCAGCGCGGGAAGCGTTTCTTTGCAGACCATTTCCAAATCTGAAAACTCAATATCGTGCACGTTAATCAGATCAATATGATCAACATTGAGCCTGTCAAGACTTTCATACACACTGGCAATGGCCTTTCGGGTCGAATAGTCCCAGTAATTGACACCATCTTTTCCGTACCTGCCAACTTTTGTGGAGAGATAATAGCGGTTCCGATCGACTCCTTTCAATGCTTTCCCCAGTATAAATTCGGCTTTCAGATGGCCGTAATAGGGTGACACATCGATAAAATTGATTCCGTTTTCAAGGGCAGTATGAACAGCCTCTATCCCTGCTTTTTCATTTAAGGAATGAAAAACTCCACCCAGTGAAGAGGCTCCAAAACTGATATTGGAAACTTTCATTCCGGTTTTTCCTATCTCCCTGTACAGCATATTAATTAGAGTATTTAATTTTGATGGGTGTTACTAAATGAAACTTTTTAAAACAAGTTATCATTGAACAGATCATTCATCGGTTTTGAGAAAACAAATCAGTTCCCGTGTTTCATCACTTCATTGGTGGCTTCTGATTGAAGATGTTCACCAACTTTTTTATCAAAAGAGATTTTAAATGCATAGGCATATTCACAAGGCTTTTCTGATGGAAATCGGAGCTCTAAGCCATTCTTTGTCAATTTCCAGTCTATCTTTTCTTTTGATCCCAGCAAACTGATATTTAAAATTTTTGCGTCATCGATGGTCTCTTTATTCAATGATTTTACCAGGATTCTGTCACTCCAATTTAGCGCAATAACATAAAAATCATTTTTTTTGATGGTGAAACGCAGATCTTGTGCTGTGTAAGATACCGCCTGGTTATCCGAGAAAGAGCCTCGGGTTGACTCTGTATTGCCTTCTCCCGATTTTTTCCAGCAACCGGTCCCGTAAATAGATTCTCCATTTACATTCAACCATTCGCCAATGGATAATAAAACATTTTTTTGCTCCTCAGTGATGGTGCCATCTGCCCGTGGCCCGATATTCAACAGCAAGTTACCGTTTTTACTGACTATATCAATCAAGTCATGAACGATCTGCTTCGGTGTTTTATTTTCCTCTCCTTCAATATAACACCACGATTTTTTACCAACAGACGTATCGGTTTGCCAAGGGAATAGCATCATTTTTCCAGATTTGCCCCTTTCCACGTCCCATACCTGTATGTTAGTGGGGTAGCCTTGTTTTGTGTTCACAACTACTTTTTCACCCCAGTCTAAAGCATTATTGTAATAATATGCCAGAAATTTATTGAAGTATGGCATTAATATCGAATCATTGACAGTCCAGTCAAACCAAACCAATTTAGGTTCATACTTATTGACCAGCTCATAAGTATGGGCAAGCCATTCCCGGGCAAAATCACCGGTATAGGCCTGATTATCATATCGGCGGCCATATAAAGTTATGCTTGTATCCTGAACATCGGAAGGGAAATCCATTCCTCCATTAAAAAACCATGCATTCTCAGCCCTGTGGGAAGAAAGTCCAAAGACAAGCCCTTGTTTTTCTACCGCACTTTTTAATAATCCGATAATATCTTTTTTAGGACCCATTTTAGTGGTGTTCCATTTATTAAGTTCACTGTCATACATTGAAAATCCATCATGGTGTTCTGCAACCGGAACGACATATTTCGCGCCGGCAGCTTTGAATAATTTAGCCCATTCATCCGCATTAAATTTTTCTGCTTTGAACAAAGGGATAAAATCTTTGTATCCAAATTTGTCTTGTGTCCCCCATGTTGCAATATGATGTTCATAAGCTTTACTCCCTTTTTGATACATATTCCTGGCGTACCATTCATTATCGAAAGCAGGTACAGAATAAACCCCCCAATGGATAAAAATACCGAATTTGCTATCCGTAAACCATTGGGGAAACTGATAGTTTTCGGCAATATTTTCCCAGTCAGGTTGAAAAGTTTCAGTACCTTTGGGTGAAGCAACGGATTCAATATCGTATGATTTTTTATTTGCTTGTTGACAAGATGCAAACAAGATCATCGTAAATAATAAGATAATTTCTTTTTTCACAAATGTTTAATTTATTTTATTAAAATTTAAAAGTATCATATAGAATGACTTACTAAATATAGAGTCCTTATTCCTGTTTCTGTCCTACAAATACCAGTTAGAATCTCCATCATACGGTGTAAAAGGCAAAGTCAGTTTTTCAACGGGCCTGTTGAATGTCAGTTTAATGACTAAGACTGTATTGCAAAACTCGTTCAAAGGGAGGTTGATCAGACTAAGATAAGCTTTTCCTTCCGTATGGTCCGACGGATTAAATCTAATAATAAAGTCTATTTCTCTTCCATCGTTAAGTAAAACGGCTTTTTCTGGAGCTACATTTATGGGTTTCAACTTTATAACATTGCCCGGTATTTCTTTATTCAGGTGTATATATAGGGTTTTGTCCTTACAAGTAAGCATAATATTCCGGTTAGAAGTAAGGTGAGATGCCGGTTTGGCATTAACAAGGGATTCTTTAACAGCATTATACCATTTCCCAATTCTTTTAAGTATCTCAGTACTTTCTACCGGGATTGTTCCGTTGGACATGGGCCCTACATTTAGCAGATAGTTGGAGTCACGTGCTAAGTAACGGTCGATGCTTCGCATCAGGTGCTGATCGGTATAAAAATCTTCATGGTTTCGATATCCCCAGCTTTCCATCCCTACCGATTGGCAAGCTTCAGTTGGTCGGCTAAATCCAGATGAATCATCGGCTTCAAAGTCTCGTTCTGGTGTACCAAAATCACCCTCGTCAAAACCTCTGTCGTTTATCACCGCATTGGGTTGCAGCCTCCTGATCATCTGATTAATAGTAGAATCGATGTGTCCAGGGACATTCATGTCCCACCAGAATCCGTTAATTTCACCATATTTTGTACAAAGTTCGTAAACCTGAGCCCGCAGAAACTTCAAATAGTTTTCCCAATTTGGTTGATCTTTCTTTTGAGGTAATAATTCATGATGTCGACCCTTATTGGGATAGTTTTGATGGTGCCAGTCAGCTATTGAATAATACAAGCATAGTGGAATTTTACGTCTGTGACAAGCGTCGGCCAACATGGCAATAACATCCTTCTTGTAAGGGGTATTCGTGGTGTTAAAACTCGTCTGTTTTGTATCCCAAAGGCAAAAACCATCATGGTGCTTGGTAGTGATGCAAATATATTCCATCCCTGTTTCTTCAAGCAAATCTAGCCACACTTCAGGATCAAATCTATCCGGATTCCATTTTTCTGAGAGTTTGGAATATTCTTCTCTTTCTATTTGGCCCCGCCATTGATGTTGTTCATGCCATCCGGGAATTGAATACAGTCCCCAATGAACGAACATACCGAATCGTTTTTTAAAGAACCAATCCCTTCCATCGCCAAAGCGTTTAATATTGTTTGTCTTTGAGGGTATTGGATAATTGGTCAGTTTGTCCCAGAACATGTGTGGAGCAAACAAAGGCATTGTAGTTAACATGCCTCCTGTTTTGAGTAAATTTCTTCGTGTAATCATCGTAAATTCATTTAATCAAGCATATGACTATTTCATGATGTCTGTTGTATAGTATTTGTCATCAAGATATTAGATCTCTTTCTGGAGAGTGTGGTCGTTTCCCACAGGAACGGACAGGTAAAATTCAGCTTTCTTGAATTATTGAATCATGTCTATTTATTCCTCCTCGAATCGCATTGACCTGCAGACCGTACTTATCACTTGGACCTGTCTATCAGACCCAGTTCTTCTGAGCGTATCCCCAAATCGTCGTTTTATTGTTGCTCATGCGGCACCTCCCTTAAAGGCGGCAGAATGCTTTATTCTTGTTTTGTATCGCCCGGGTTATTGTTGGGAAATCAAAATGTTTATTTCACCTGTATTTTAAATGCCCATGCGTAACTGCATGAAGTGGGTCTTGACTTGTGATTAGGATAACTAATTATTAATCCGTCTGTTTCGTTCCATTTCCACTGTAGTTCTCCGGGTACACCCAACATAGTTATTTTCGAGCCTTTAACCGGTTTTAATGATTTCAGTACAAATTCTTCGCCTTGCCATTTAAGATATATGGCATAGACATAATTATTTTTTGCGGTAAAATAAGCATCACCTTCATTCTGAATATCATAATAACGTGTGTCATAAATTGCCTCCCCATTTATTCTAAGCCATTTTCCCAGTTCCAACAAAGGGTATTGCTCATAATCGGGTATAAGGCCTGAAGCAGTAGGGCCGACATTAATATCGAAATTGCCATTCTGGCTCACTCCCATAATTACTTTATCAATGAATTGTTTTGGAGAAAGGCAATCTTCCAGGTTTGTATCTTGATTGTACCCAAAAGTATTTGCAATCCCTTGCCAGTATGACCATTTATGCGAAAGTAAACCCTCGCTCTCATTGTCATATCCATATTCAACATTATATAAATCGCCGTGTTTACCCCGCTCTCCCTTTCCTAATCGATCATTAACAAAAACACTCTGCCCTCTTTTTTCAGCCTCATTATAGTAATAGGCTACCACCTCTTTCATTTTCCAAAATGATTCTGGGTGATCCCATTCACCATCAAAAAAGAAAAAATCAGGGTGGTATAGATCGATCAGTTCTTTAATCTGTGGTATCATAAAGTCATCAACATAACCGGTCACTTTTTTTAATCCTGCATAGGGGATTTCTTTCCCGGTGTACAATGGATTATACCATTCATAAAGCGAGTAATACAGACCTACTTTAAGTCCCTCTTTTCGGGCCGCGGCAAAAAATTGGCCTAATATGTCTTTTTCAGGGCCCATTTTAAATGCATTACGATCCGTGTATTTACTTGGCCACAAACAAAAACCATCGTGGTGCTTTGAGGTGATAAATATATATTTTGCCCCCATCTGTTTAGCGAATTTAGCCCATTCTTCGGGATTATATGAATTCGCTTTCCACTGAGGAATAAAATTATCGTAACTAAACGTCAAGCCATAATTTTCCAAATGATATGCATACGTTGGATTTTTCGGATCCTTCATACGATTCCCGTACCATTCTGCGTAAGAAATTCCATTTAAGCGAGGCGCCCATGCGGGAACTGAATAGACTCCCCAGTGCAAACTCAATCCGATTTTTGAATCCTCATACCATTTCGGAATTTCATGAGCATCAAGTGATTCCCATGTGGGTTTGTACACCTTTTGTGCATTTATACTTGTCAAAGTAAATACAAAAAAATTCAATAAGCAAATAGCTAAAAATTTTCTTAATCTCATAATTAGTTGATATTTAATAAATTAATATTATTTAGTGCATCTCAATTTTAATGGGGGACGAGTGTAAAACCCTATTTGTATTCCGCATCCTTTTTTATTGGTTAAAACCATTTACTTTAAATACCCACGCGTGTATAGAAGACATCTCGTCTATTGTTAAAATAGGAGGGATTATTGTAAGTATACCGTTTTTGCATGTAGAATTTATTGATCCGCTGTATCCGAGTAATTCAACATTTCCTGCATTTTTTACGTTCGACAGAACTATAGCCTCTTTTTTTCCATTTTTTTACGATGATGTATAGACTTTCCTCTTTTTGAGTAAAAGCCAAGTTTTCGTTTTTCGGTTTGAATCGGCTGCGCCATGCATGAGAAGAATAGATCGCTTCACCGTTTATTTTCAGCCATTTCCCGATATCTAACAAGCGTTCTTGCATAACCACTGGGATAAGTCCGTTGGCATCAGGGCCTACGTTCAATAAAAAATTGCCACCGTTTGAAACTTTATCGATTAAAATATCAATCAATTGCTTTGACGATAAATAATGGGTTGTGGTTTCGAATCGATTGTAACCGTATGATGTGCCGATGCCACGACTCTCTTCCCAAGGGTGATCGGCCTTTTCACCGATGCCTTCTTGGTTGTGTACCAAGTCATATTCTGTAGTATAATAATCACCGTGTTTACTTCGGGTTTCCTTGCCCCATCGATCGTTTACTACTATTGTGTTTTTAACGGGAGATTCGTTGTATAGCCATGCCAAGAACTGCTCGCTATTCAGGGTTTTACTATCATAGTCCCATTCACCGTCAGAGAATATGATTTCGGGTTTGTAATTGTTAACCAGTTCTTTTATTTGAGGAATCATATGGGTATCTACCCATTTTTTTATCGTAGATTGTGAGTATAAGGGATGTGCCCATTCCAGCAGCGAATAATATAATCCAAAGTGCAGCCCCGCATCGCGAATAGCGAGCGATAACGTGTCAATAATGTCTAGATGTGGTCCCATTTCAACGCTGTTCCACTTTAGCGTGTGTTTGCTTGGCCACAAGCAAAATCCATCGTGATGTTTCGATGTCAGTACCACGTATTTGGCTCCGGCTCTTTTAAAAAGTTCAGCCCAATCGGCCGGATTGAAATGTTCAGCTTTGAACATAGGGGCGAAATCGGCGTAGCTAAAATTTCCCCCGTAATATTTGGTGTGGAAATCTTGGAATAGAGGATTGCCGGTTAATAGCCGATTGTAGTAATGTTCGGCATATTTTTCGTAGATCCCTTTCACTTCGTTCACAGGGGCATATGCGGGAACGGAATACAATCCCCAATGGATGAAAATTCCAAATTTTGCATCTGTCCACCACGATGGTGTTTCACGCTCATCGAGCGATTCCCAGTTTGGCTGATATTGGGCGAGCAGGTTAGAAGTGGTAAGAAAAAGAACGATCGATACTAAGATCATTAATTTAATTTTTTTCATCTATCGTTTTTTTTAATATGAATTGATGTTTTTTCAAAACGTCATCAATACGTTTATTTCTTTTAATGTTTGTACTCAATAGAATAACTCTCAATGGTTTGCAATAACAAAGCATATTTGAGTTTGGAACCGTAAAAAAACCATTTCCTGATATCTATGATAGGCTGTTTGTAAAAGGAATGATTTCAACACAATTAAAAAATTGTTCCTTTTTTTATAACAATATTGCCAAATCTTCTTTTTGTCCTTGTCATGACCACTACGTAAGCTTTTGAAGCCCTGTCGTAAAAATCAAATCTTTCCAATTTCTCAGCTTCTTCTATGTCTGGGGCATATTTTTTTAACAGTGCGAAGTACTCATCTTCAATGGAAGTGTCGTAATGCAATGAATTACTAGCTTTCATAATAACCCAAGGGCTCTTCGAGGATTTGTCCAGTGGGAACACTTGAAGAATTGCTTTTAATAGATCGATTATTTCGCTTCCATCACAACGGACTATGTTGGGATTTAATCTTTCACCGGGGAAATTGGCATCTGCTAAAACTATCTCATCTCCATGTCCCATTTTAGAAAGTATTGCTAGCAAATCAGGACTAATTATTTCAGGTATTCCAATCAGCATAATTTTCAATATTTTAATGTGAAAATAAGTATTTTATCTTATTCGATATATATTAAGTTTTCAATCCAATGAAGTTATTTCTGATTCTTCTTTGCTGGAAATATTTTTTACGTATTGAAGGATCTTTTTGTCGGGTTCCAGGGGGCCAATTAAAAATATTACGATTGCTAATCCGATTAAGGCCATTAATCCGTATCCGATAAAGACCGTGTTGTAAGCTATGTTATATCCAAAATTAACAGATAAACTTTTTATGGCAACTCCGGATGCTGATTGAAAAATCACACCACCCAGTCCTGCGCCCATACTGGCTATTCCCCAAACAGAAGCTGTGGCATTCTGCGGGACTACGTCTGCCGGAAAAGCCATGGTATTAGCCGTATATGCAGAATATCCGAATCCGGCAACGGCAAGGATGACAAGAGCTATTTCAGGCCCATTAATCACGAGGGGACCCAGTAATAACGACAGGGCCATCATAAGACCGAATATGCTCACTGAGATTTTTCTCGCTTTCGGGATCGGGGTACCTTTTTTAATTATAAATTGAGTAAACATTCCTCCCAAAATATTGCCAATATCGGCAACAATAAAAGGAAACATGGCAAACCAGCCTATTTTTATCAGGTCCCAGTCGTAAACATCTGCAAGGTAACGGCCTATCCAGAATGTAATAAAATACCAGATGGCGTCCATAAATACTTTTGATATTGTAAACCATGAGACGAAGCGGGTTTTAAAGAGTTTGGAGGGTGGTATAATACCGACTTTCGACTCTTTGACTACCTTTTTGGGTGTATAATAAGTGAACCAGAATAATGCCAACCACAGATATCCTATAAGTCCAATCACTACAAAGGTCATCTGCCATCCATAGGTGGTTGCCATCCATGCAATTAAAGGAGGAGCGATGATTGAACCTGCAGCACCTCCGCTATTAAAAATGCCGGAAGCAGTAGAGCGTTCGTTTGGAGGAAACCACTCGGCAGTGAGTTTTATTGCCGCGGGCCAGTTTCCGGCTTCTCCAATTCCCAGTAAAAACCTGAATATACCAAACTGAAGAGGTGTAACGGCAAGAGCATGCAACAATCCCGCGGTAGTCCAGAAAGCCATACTTAATGCATAACCTATCCGTGTTCCGAGTTTATCAATTACAAACCCGGAGACTCCATTAGAAATCATATAAGCAATAAAGAAAGCTGAGGCGATGTATCCGAATGTATCATCTGGAATTAAATCATGCAACGGTCCTTCCGCACTTAGATAATTAAATGATAATCGATGTAAATAGTTTAATACCGTAGCAAAAAAGGCAAAGGAAATCATTACCCATCGCATACGTGATGGTCGTTTCATGTTCATGTTATTTTTGTTTGAAAACTCATTATATTATAATCTTCCATCCATATCGTTTTTGTTTTCGGGATAAAGGGGAAGCTTTACGGGTAAATTATCGCGGGTGGAGCGATAGATGGCTGTAAACAGTTCCACTGTCCTTCTTCCGTCCTCTCCGGTAACCAGGGGATCCCGGTTTTCGTCCAGGGCAAATAAAAAATCTTCTATTTGACGCTCCATGTAATGGGTCATGGGATCGATGCTGCTAAAATGGCGGGCATCTTCCATTTCCCATTTTTCCGCCAGTCCTTCTTCTCCGGGAACAGTCCAGAGGTCGTTTACCGGAGGTTCCAGGACACCCTGCATGCCCGCGATGAACATGGCTCCTCCATCGGTCTGGACTCCTGCGGATGCGCCGTTTTCACCGTGCACATGTACTTTTCCGTAGATTCCGGGTTTTTGGGAGTTGCTGACTATAATATTTCCAATTCCGCCGTTTTTGAATCTTATGATGGCAAGAGCGGTGTCTTCCACTTCGATATAAGGGTGGTTCAGGTTTCTCCACAAGCCGTAAACTTCTTCCACCTCTCCCATAAACCAAAGCAGGATATCCAGTTGGTGCGGCGCTTGATTTACCAGGACTCCCCCTCCTTCCATTTTCCAGTTTCCCCGCCATTTATCGGCATCGTAATAGCTTTTGTCTCTCCAACCCAGCATGTTAACGGTACCCAATACCGGTTTACCTATCTTGCCGGCCTCAATG
>ENA-UOOR01003380-UOOR01003380.1-fermentation-metagenome-genome-assembly--contig:-NODE-3380-length-14201-cov-2.751732_pt1 | contig 14201 bp, 13 predicted proteins | sample MGYA00245780_ERZ724029 | MGnify/ENA primary metagenome ERZ724029 (study PRJEB28704, sample SAMN03018315) | fermentation metagenome | biome: anthropogenic terrestrial biome; feature: soil; material... | reverse complement strand
GTGCTTCTTTGAGCACATCGGCAAAAGCACGACCTTTTTCACGCATTTCAGTCAAAATGAAGTTGCCTGTGCCGTTGATGATGCCAGCTAGCCAATCAATTTTGTTTGCAGCCAAACCTTCACGCATGACTTTAATAATTGGAATACCACCAGCAACAGCTGCTTCATAGGCAATTTGTACGTGATGATCATCAGCCAATTTGAACAATTCATTACCGTGTTCAGCTAAAAGTGCTTTGTTGGCAGTGACGACTTGTTTGCCATGCAAAATGGCTTCTTTAATCACTTCATATGCAGGGTGGATGCCACCCATGACTTCAACCACAACATCAACGTCAGGTTGACGAACAATATCTAATAAATCAGCACTTTGTTTTACAGAAGCAGGAAGATCTAAATCAGGACGAGGGCGACGCGTGCCCACATGGGTAATTTCAATTTCACGACCGGTGCGACGTTTAATCTCAGCAGCATTTTCTTTTAGTAGTTTAAGGGCACCACCACCCACAGTACCAAGACCGAGGATTGCCAGACGAACTGGTTTCACGTCACACTCCATTTAATTCATCAATTTCTTAAGTGAGTTTAGATCATAGCTAAAAAAACGCTTGGACTCTAGGGTAGAAATAACTTTATTCCCACCCATAAAAAACATTCATTTAGCCTATAAAAATTAGTTATTTAAGTGCGCTTTCAAGTTCCGCTGCAGACATGTAAGCACCGATATGAACACCTTCAGCATTGTAGATTGCTGGTGTGCCATTCACGCCAATATTCAGCCCCATTTCATACATGCTACGCACAGGGTTTTTGCATGAAGCAGGTGCAATTTGTTGACCAGCAATCGCTTGATCAAATGCAGCATGGCGGTCTTTGCTACACCAAATTGCTTCCATCATTGGCATGTGTTGTTCGCCACGAGGCCAAGCGATGTAACGTACTTCAATACCACGGGCATTGATATCATCCATTTGCTCATGCAATTTGTGGCAATACGGACAGCTCACATCGGTAAATACATAAACCACATGTTTAGTTTTACCCTTGGCTTTATAAACCAGTAAATCGTCAGATTTTAAGTTGTCGAATAATTTTTTATTGGTTTCAGCTTGTAAGTTGTCACCGACATTAAAAAGTTTTTTATCACCTAAACGAACCAAGTCACCTTGGAAGATGTATTTGCCATCGGCTGTGGCATATACAGAAGGCATACCTTCGAAGCTCACCCAAAAAATATTAGGAACTTCTGTAGCTTTCACGCCGATTACTTTGGCATTGATATTGGCTTTTTGAATATTTGACTGCAATGTGTCGATGAGACGTTGTTGAGCATTACGTTCAGACAAGGTTGATGCTTCACCAGTCGCTGGTGTGCTCGCCGTTAATGTTGAGTCTTTCTTTTCGTCGTTATTTGAGTTGGAGCAAGCCATAAGTGCCATGCTTGCAGCAAGTGTAGATGCGAGAAAAAATTTTGAACGGGTAAATAACATAAACAACCCTTTTCTTTTAGCTATATCAAACAGGTGAGTAAGCATAGCAAAAAATAAAGGGCGCGATAGAACTTCTTGGTCTGATATTTACAGCCGTTAAGCTCTTGGATGGAAACTTGCGTGAAGTTGTTGCATGCGAACTTGTGCTACATGGGTATAAATTTGCGTGGTCGATAAATCGCTATGGCCCAGCAGCATTTGTACTACACGTAGATCAGCGCCATGATTCAGCAGATGTGTAGCAAAAGCATGACGTAAGGTATGGGGTGAGAGTTCAGTTGGTACTCCGGCTTGTAAGGCATAACGTTTGATAGCGTACCAAAAATTTTGTCGGCTCATCATACCGCCATGTTGGGTGAGGAATAAGGCATCGGTTGAACTTTTATATAGCTGTGGTCGCGCTTGGGCCAAATATTTTTCCACCCAGTCACAAGCGACTTGACCTAAAGGGACGAGACGTTCTTTATTTCCTTTACCAGTTATACGTAAATAGCCTTGTTTTAGATTAATCAATTCCAAACGTAAATTGAGTAGCTCACTGACACGTAATCCGCATGCGTATAAGACTTCAAGCATTGCGCGATCACGTAAGCCAAGTGCGCTGTTGATATCGGGTGCATTAATTAATGCTTCAACATCAGCTTCAGATAAATCTTTGGGCAGGGCACGACCCAGTTTAGGTGTTTTATGTGTTGCAACTGGATTGTCGCTGCGCAATTTTTGTTCACGTAGAAATTTAAAGAATGAACGTAGTGCAGAAAGTGAACGAGCGATAGATCTTGGACTTTTTCCCTGTTTTGTGAGGTTCAACAGCACATCGGCTACATCATCACTGCTCCAGTCTGTCATGCTGTGGTGATGACACTCACTGCTTTGAATTAAATCAGATAAATAGGCATTTCTAGTGTGTGGGCTGACCGTCTGAGCCACCAAATAATCACGATATCCTTGTAAGAAACTTAAATTTTCTGGAATGGTTACAGGGGCAGGGATACGTGGTTTTTTATTTAACATGTAAAGCTCATTTGGGTGAATTAAACCAATAAATCACAAGGGTTTAATGCAATGTAATTTAAATTTTCTATACTGTCGATCTTTGAAAGCGAAATGCGAATTGAAATCGAATCCGATTTGTTAATTATTCTCATTTGTTTGTATAATGTTCAAAATTTTTTAGGGTTAGTTGCGTGCGATTATCTGATTTGAAAGTGAAACAAAGCGCGGTCATTCATAAGGTACATCGTAACCAGAATGGCAACGGATCTCATACTGATATGGTGGCGAGCCGTTTGGAAACATTAGGTTTTGTTCCCGGAACCAAGGTACAGGTGATTACCAAAGGTATTTTTGGTGGTGATCCTATTTTAATTCAGGTCGGGTTTACCCGTTTCGCACTCCGTAAGATAGAAGCTGAAAAAGTGGAAATAGCAATGGAAGGGGCATCGGTATGAGTGATGCTTTACGTATTGCCCTTGTTGGTAATCCAAACTGTGGTAAAACCTCATTATTTAACCATTTAACTGGTACACGTCAAAAAGTTGCCAACTATGCAGGGGTAACGGTTGAACGTAAAGTGGGGCAATTTACTTTACCTTCGGGCAAAGCTGTCCGTGTTTTGGACTTGCCAGGTACATATAGTTTAGACGCCACCAGTCCGGATGAAGAAATTACCCGTGATGTGGTGCAAGGTAAAATTGCAGAAGAAGGTCATCAAGACGCATTTCTATGTGTAGTCGATGCGACCAACTTGAAATTGCACCTCGGTTTGGTCATGGAGATGATTGAGCTTGGTCGTCCTGTTTTACTTGTGCTGAACATGATGGATGAAGCACGTCGTCGTGGCATGCAAATTAATACGCAGAAATTATCGCAACGTTTGGGTATTCCTGTTGTGGAAACGGTTGCTGTGCGTAATGCAGGCATCGAAAACCTGATGGGCGCTTTAGATGCACAAACCTACCGAACACCTAATGTTGAACTGAGTGACATTAATCTGTCAGGCAGCAACCATGAAAAAATAGAACAAATTTTAAAAGATGTCGTCGTGTTTGTTGAACACGAAGACAAACGTTCTGACTTCCTCGATAAAATTTTCTTACATCCTGTGTTGGGTCTAATCAGCCTTGCAGTGATGATGTTTATTATTTTCCAAGCGGTATTTGCTTGGGCTGCGCCATTCATGGATGGAATTGAAACCTTCTTTGGCTGGCTAGGCGAAGTGGTGGGTGAGCATATTGCCCATCCATTGCTGAATAGTTTGGTGGTAGACGGGATTATTGCTGGTGCGGGTGGTGTTGTGGTGTTCTTGCCGCAAATTATTATCCTATTCTTCTTCATTTTAGTGCTTGAAGAATCAGGCTATTTACCACGTGCGGCATTCTTGCTTGATAAGTTGATGTTTAAAGCAGGTTTAAGTGGCCGTGCTTTCATTCCATTACTTTCAAGTTTTGCCTGTGCCATTCCGGGCATTATGGCAACGCGTAGTATTAGTGATCCACGCGATCGTTTAACCACAATTTTGGTTGCACCATTAATGACGTGTTCAGCACGTTTACCCGTGTATGCGTTATTAATTTCAGCATTCATTCCAGAACAAACAGTTTGGGGTGTCTTGAATCTACAAGGGCTTGTGCTGTTTGGCCTGTATATGGCTGGTATTGTGAGCGCATTGGCAGTTGCTACTGTAATTAAAATCTTCCAAAAAGATAAATCGCAACATGCTTTATTGATGGAATTACCAAGTTACCGTTTCCCTGACTTGAAGAGTGTTTGGATTGGTTTATTAGACCGTGCCAAAATCTTCTTAAAACGTGTGGGTGGCATCATCTTCGCGTTGTCTATTTTACTTTGGTTCTTATGTACTTTCCCACAACCACCAGAAGGTGCGACCTTACCTGACATTGATTATTCATTGGCGGGGATGTTGGGTCATTTAATGCAACCAATCTTTGCACCATTAGGCTTTAACTGGCAGATTTGTATTGCATTGATTCCTGCAATGGCTGCACGTGAAGTTGTGGTTGCTGCACTAGGAACGGTATATGCCTTGTCTGCAACAGATGAAGATGCAATGTCGCAAGGCTTAGCAAGCTTAATCAGTAGTGATGGTTCGTTAGGTTGGTCATTGGCAACGGGCTTGTCATTGTTAGTGTGGTTTATTTACGCACCGCATTGTTTGGCAACGCTCGCAACAGTAAAACGTGAAACGGGTTCAATGAAAACAGTTGGGTTCATGACCATCTATTTATTTGGTCTGGCTTATCTGATGTCATTCCTGACGTATCAAATTGCTTCACATTACTTTGGATAATTCAATTTGGGCATGTGGCCTAAATTGTCAGAGGAGATTGAAATGATTGAAATTCTAATAGTGGCTGCTCTCGTGATCTGGAGTGCTGTCGTGGTGTTTAAGAAAGTATTTCCTAAAACATCGAACTCAGTTTTCAACTCCTTGTCCTTATGGTGTGAACGCCAAGGTTGGCATGCACTGGCAAAACGTTTGAAGCCTAAAATGGCGATCGGTTGCGCCGGTGGATGTGGTTGCTCAGAATCTGAGGAACCTGTAGCTAAAAAAGTTGAAGTACAAGCTGTGAAGTGGAAATAATACGTAGATAAACTGCTCGTACTAGATTGTTTAAAAACCGTCATTTTAATGGCGGTTTTTTTACGAGCGGACACAAAAAAAATGTGAGAAAGTGAAAACATAAAAAGCATTCAAAACAGCAAAGTGCTAACATTTTGTCAGTTTTAAAAACCGACCAAAATAATGGGGCAGAAATGTTAATACAGCGTGGTGGATTGAAGGTTGTTGCCGGATTGGGTATCTCTGGTGTTGCCGCAGTTAATTTTTTACATAGCCATGGCTACCGCGTTGCAGTCACCGATTCACGAGCAAATCCGCCGGGTCATGATCAGATTCCAAGCGATGTACAAACGAGTTTTGGTCAGCTTGACCAAGAATTATTGCTCCAAGCAGAAGAAATTATTATTAGCCCCGGACTTGATCCTAAACTGCCAGAAATTCAAGCAGCTGTAGCAGCGAATATCCCTGTCGTTTCAGAAATTCAAATTTTACGTCGTGCGACGGATAAGCCAATTGTCGCTATTACAGGTTCAAATGCCAAAAGTACTGTAACGACTTTGTTTGGTTTAATGGCTGCAAATGCGGGTAAAAAAGTAGCGGTCGGTGGCAACTTAGGGCGTCCAGCACTGGACTTGACCAAAGACGATCCAGAACTTTATGTGCTTGAATTATCGAGTTTTCAATTAGAAACCACTTCAAATTTAGCGGCTGAAGTTGCTGTTGTATTGAATATGAGTGAAGATCATCTTGATCGCCATGGCGATATGATGGGTTACCACACAGCGAAACATCGTATTTTCCAAGCCGTGAAAAAAGTGGTGTATAACCGTGATGACTCTTTAACTCGTCCCTTGGTTCCAGATGCAACCCCAATGCAAAGTTTTGGTTTAAATGCACCTGATATGAATCAGTTTGGTATTTTAAAAGATCAAGACGGTACGATTTGGTTGGCGCGTGGACGTGAGCGTCTATTGAAAAGTGCAGATATGTACATTCAAGGCACGCATAATGTGGCGAATGCCTTAGCATGTCTGGCTTTAGGTGAAGCGATAGGTTTACCACTTGAAAGCATGTTAGACACCTTAAAAACCTTTAAAGGTTTAGAGCACCGCTGTGAATTCGTCAAAGAAATACATGGTGTTCGTTATTATAACGACTCTAAAGGGACAAATATTGGCGCAACACTTGCCGCTATTGATGGTCTCGGTGCTGCAATTGAAGCCAAAGGCGGTAAAGTGGCGATTATTTTAGGTGGTCAAGGTAAAGGGCAGGACTTTACAGCACTGCGTGATGCGCTTTCAAAATATGCCAAAGTTGCTGTTTTGATTGGTGAAGATCGTCCTATTATTGAAAATGCGATTGCGGGCACAACGACTTTAATTCACGCTGAAAGTTTGCAGCAAGCGGTTGAGCTATGTCAGCAAAATTCTATTGAAAATGACGTGGTGTTACTTTCACCTGCATGTGCAAGTTTTGATATGTTTAAAGGTTATAGTGAGCGTGGACACCAATTTGTTGATTGTGTGAATGCACTCGTTTAAAAAACGATAAGGAAAGTTGTATGGCTGGGTTAGCTCAGACGACCATAAATAGAATAAATGAAGTTGTAGAACGTTGGATTCCTCGGCTACCTGCCGAGGTCAACGTACGCAATGTTTTAATCTTTTGTGTCTTGGCATTGTTATGTATTGGTTCAATCATGGTGGCATCCGCGTCGATGCCGTATGCAGAACGGATGCATGAAAATGCTTTCCATTACATCACGCGACACGGCATTTCAATTGCCGCCGCAGCTGCAGCAGCTTACATTGCCTACAAAGTGCCGTTAAATGTATGGTTTAACAATACCTTTTTCTTGTGGATTGTGACCATCGTACTGCTGGCGGCAGTTTTGGCAGTCGGTACGGAGGTAAATGGTTCGAAACGTTGGATTCGTATTGCCGGTTTTACCTTACAGGCATCCGAAGTCGCCAAGGTGATGATGGCCATTTTTACTGCTGATTATGTGGTTCGACGTGCAGAAGAAGTGCGTAATAACATTAAAGGTCTGGTGCGTCTTGCGATTATTATGGCTGCAACAGTTGGCCTAGTCATGGCTGAACCCGATTTGGGTGCAACTGTGGTGATTGCATTAACCATGCTTGGCGTGTTCTTCCTTGCAGGTGCGCCATTGATTCAGTTCGCGATTGCTTTTGGTGCCATCATCATGGCTTTTGTGTTCTTGATTTTATTCGAACCTTACCGTTTAGAACGTTTGATGTCATTCTCTAATCCATGGAATGATCCATTGGGAGCGGGCTATCAGTTATCCAATGCCTTAATGGCGTTTGGTCGCGGTGAATGGGTTGGCGTTGGTTTAGGTCACAGTATCCAAAAAATGTCTTATTTACCTGAGGCACATACGGACTTTATGTTGGCTGTATTGGGTGAAGAATTTGGTTTTTTAGGAATTTTTACCGTATTAACATTGTCATTTGTGATGTTGGTGAGCTGTATTCGTATTGGTCATCGAGCGCTACGCCATCAATACTTACGTGCAGGTTATTTGGCCTATGGCATCAGTATTATTTTCTTATTACAAATCTTGGTGAATGCTGGGATGAATATGGGGATGTTGCCAACCAAAGGTTTGACCTTACCATTTATTAGTTATGGTGGTTCATCACTGATTATCTGTGCGGTCATGGTCAGTCTTATTTTGAAAATCGATGCGACCACGAAAGAAGTGAATCCAAGTAAAGAAGAATCAAGCTTCTAAGTTGGAATTGCGTTGTGGATCAGGCTGTGAATGTTCAAGGACTTGAGCGGGCATTTCTGTTCCACAATGCAAACATTTTACAAAGCTGGCCTTAGCTTTAGACAGTGGAATGAGTGGAATAAAAAATAAAGAAAAGTAATTTCGTTGCTGTTTTAGCTCGTAACTACTTCGGTTGCGGCACACAGGGCAATTGAATTGGCTTTTTTCAATGACTTTGGTTTTTGGACCAAATCCAAATATAAAAAACATTGCACACTCCAACAACACTTAATGATATAGCCATTAAAACATATTTCTGGTTTGAAGCTATATATTAGAATGCAGGCCAAATAGTATGCGTTTATTGATACATCTGTGGCAGTTCCATGCAATGCGGGATCTTGTCGACGCTCCATTGTGCAATGGCTTGTTTGAGCATGATGTGTGGCATATCTAAGTCGACAGGTGCTTGGTGTAAGGCTTGCAGTGCCTGTTGTAACAGTTGAGGTGCTTGTTTGAGATCTAAGGCCTGCGCCATGTTTTGCTTAGACAGTTTTTGCCCTTGATCATTCATGGCTAAAGGCAAATGCATATATTCTAATCGTGGATAATTTAGTTTTTGCCCCAACCAAATTTGACGTTCCGTATTATCTAAAAGGTCCGCGCCACGAACCACATGGGTCATCCCTTGCAGAAAATCATCGACAACCACTGCAAGCTGATAATTAATAATGCCATCGCGACGTTTCAGGACAAAATCACCTAAATCATGTAAAAGATTCGAGCAATGTTGGCCTTGCAAACGATCGTTGAAACAAATGGTTTGATCATCAATTTTGATGCGAATGGCTTGATTGTTCAAAGGAAGTTTAAGCTCGCGACAAGTTCCTTGATAGATATGATTAGAACCGAGCATTTTACGTGTACATTGACAGGCATACACCAGGTCTTGAGCATGTAATTGCTCAATCACTTGCTCATAGATATCGAGGCGATCTTTCTGAAATATGATTTCGGCATCTGGTTCAAACTGAAAGGCATCAATTGAACGTAAGATATGTTCTTCACTGCCGGGAGAAATGCGGGGAATATCGGTGTCTTCAATTCGGACAACCCAACGGCCATCCTGAGCGCGGGCATCGCAGTAACTGGCGACAGCAGTAATTAAGGAACCAAAATGCAAAGGGCCGGTTGGCGATGGTGCAAACCGACCTGAGTAGCGAGTCAGCGAAACATCGTTTGGCTGCTGCGCAAAAGCCAAGCTGAGCTTGGCTGAGGAATCATCAACAGTCACAATTAACCGTTATTTTGCTTCTCTTTGATCTCTGCAAGTGTTTTGCAGTCGATACATAAAGTTGCTGTTGGACGCGCTTCTAAACGACGTAAACCGATTTCGATACCACAAGTTTCGCAGAAACCGTAGTCATCATTTTTGATCGCTTCAATTGATTGTTCAATTTTACGAATCAATTTACGTTCACGGTCACGGGTACGAAGTTCAATCGCAAATTCTTCTTCTTGCGTAGCACGGTCGTTTACGTCAGGAAGTGCAGTATTTTCATCCTGCATGGTATTGAGTGTACGATCAACTTCAGACATCAACTCAGCTTTCCAAGCCAACAGAATTTGGCGGAAATGCTCAAGCTGACCTTCAGACATGTATTCTTCATTTTTTTTAGGCTGATAAGGCTCAATACCAAATAAGCTAGCAGTAGAACCACCTTCAGTCGCCTTTGGCTTTGTTTTGCGCACGCGTTTCGTAGACTTCTCATCTACTACATCAGTTTGTTCGTCTAAGACTTGATTTTGGTTGTCATTCGCCATATAGGGCATTCCTCATCATATGCATATATCTATACGCAAAAAATATGGTGATATGCAAGTTTTTTATCCACCCACCACAGAGATTCCCCCTGCGGGGGTCGTCATCATATAGACTTTTTTTGCTTATTGATAGTCTTTGATGTTTGGATTCTAACTATCACTTTTCCTTTAGATGCCATAAAGTAAAGCAAAAAAATCAAATTGAAAAGTTAATAACCTGAAATTTCGGCATTAATTTGAGCTTGTTTGATTTTGACCCTTAAAACTTCAGTTTTGAACGCGCCAGTATCTTTTAAATGCAGTACCCGATAGCCCGGTAAGCTTTGATCTATGGCAAAATTTTCACTGAACGGCTTAAATTGTACGCTGGTTGATGGCGTTGATAAAAACTGGACACCATGCCATTCATTACATGAATCTTGATGCACATGTCCGCACAAAACAATTTTGACATTAGCGTGTTTAGCAATGACATCCATTAAATGTTCAGCGTTCTTAAGTTTATGCTGATCAATCCAATGTGACTGCATTGCAAACGGATGATGATGGCAGGCAATGATGATGTGCTGTGAAGGATGTTCAGTCAGCAGCTGATCTAATTGTTCAAGTTGTTGAGCAGAGACCCAGCCATCCACCTTTCCTTTGACAGCACTGTTGAGCAAAATCATGCTCCATTTACCCAAATGGATAATGTGTGCTTGGTTTTGGTTTTGATGAAAAGGGAAGTGCTCCGCATCATCGTGATTGCCAGGAATTTGGTAAAACGCGAGTTTTTGTTGCTGCATAAATTGAGTATAACGAGCATAAGTCGTCTGTACCGGCACTTGCGCAAGATCGCCAGTATGCACGAGAGCATCAACATGATTGTGATGAAGCTGAATATGCTGTATCACATCATGAAAGCTTTGTTCTGGATTCATACGAACAAACTCAAGATCTTCCTGATCCATCAAATGTGTGTCCGAGATCTGAATGATCGTCCAGTCGAATTGTTCTGAGTCCCTTAAAGTCATGTCCTTCCCCTTAGACATTCCTTGTAGTATGTAATTGCTGTTGCAGCCATTGCAAGGCCATAATGACAGGTGCGTTCTTTAGCCGACCATTGGTCAATAAAGTTGGAATATCTGCATAAGCTAAAATATGCAGTTGAATATTTTCACCTTCATCTGGCATGCCAAATACTCCACCTTGTTCTGGTAATTCTGCTTCTGCACTATATAGATGAAATAATTCTGCACAAGCGCCAGCCGATGGATAAAAGCTAAAAAGGTGCTGAAGGGTGTTTAATTCACAACCTGACTCTTCCAAACTTTCACGGCGGATACAGCTTTCAGGCGATTCATCTCCGTCAAGTACACCTGCAATAATTTCCAGTTGCCATGGTGACTCAGCATCATCAATTGCACCAATACGGAATTGTTCAATTAAGGCAAATTTTTGTTGTTGATGGTTATAAATCAATACACCAGCCGCTTCTGGGCGATGAATTAATTCACGTTGAATGGTTGGAATCATCTCTTGGCGGTTGAATAAGCGATGTCGCAATTGAACTTTTTCGACCTGAATGAAGCCTTTAAATACGTGCTCACGTCCTTCAAGGCAATAGTCTTTATTGTTATAGGTGGCCTGTTTAATAATATTCATAAGCTCTAATCAGGATGAAACGTTTCATTTCATCCTAACCGAGATTTTGTTGAATACAAAAGATTTTTTTTAGACTTTAGACTTTATGGTACAACTTTTGACCTTGGGCATGATAGGCATCTTTCATGCTTTGATAGCCAGTTTCAATCTCTGCACTTTGTTCCGTGGAAGTCTCTGTATTTTGTTGATTTTTTGCATAATCTCTCACATTTTGAGTGATTTTCATCGAGCAAAACTTAGGGCCACACATTGAACAGAAATGCGCAGATTTATGTGCTTCTTTTGGCATGGTTTCATCATGCATATTTCGTGCAGTGTCAGGGTCTAGGCTTAAGTTAAACTGATCTTCCCAGCGGAATTCGAAGCGTGCTTTTGATAAGGCATTGTCACGGGCCTGTGCACCCGGATGGCCTTTAGCAAGGTCTGCGGCATGAGCTGCAATTTTGTAGGTGATAATGCCATCTTTAACATCCTTTTTATCTGGCAGACCTAAATGCTCTTTTGGCGTTACATAGCAGAGCATTGCTGTGCCATACCAGCCAATCATAGCTGCACCAATGGCGGAGGTAATATGGTCATAACCGGGTGCAATATCTGTTGTAAGCGGCCCTAAAGTATAAAAAGGTGCTTCTTGGCAGACTTCAAGTTGAAGATCCATGTTTTCCTTGATCATGTGCATAGGTACATGGCCAGGGCCTTCAATCATGACTTGTACATCATGTTTCCAAGCACGGTGGGTCAGTTCACCTAATGTTCGTAATTCGCTAAATTGGGCTTCATCGTTGGCATCTTGAATACAGCCTGGACGTAAGCCATCTCCTAGACTAAATGAAACGTCATAGGCTTTCATGATTTCGCAGATTTCATCGAAATGCGTATACAAAAAGTTTTCTTTATGATGTGCTAAACACCACTGCGCCATGATTGAGCCGCCACGCGATACAATTCCAGTGAGTCGATTGGCTGTTAGAGGGACATAACGCAGTAGTACACCTGCATGGATGGTGAAGTAATCGACCCCTTGTTCTGCTTGCTCAATTAAGGTGTCTTTAAAGATGTCCCAAGTCAGGTCTTCAGCAACACCATCAACTTTTTCTAAAGCTTGGTAGATGGGTACGGTGCCAATCGGTACCGGAGAGTTTCGGATAATCCATTCACGGGTTTCGTGAATATTTTTACCCGTTGACAGGTCCATGATGGTGTCTGCGCCCCAACGCGTTGCCCAAGTCATTTTTGCCACTTCTTCATCAATGCTCGAACCGAGTGCTGAGTTACCAATGTTGGCATTGATTTTCACTAAGAAATTACGGCCAATGATCATTGGCTCACACTCAGGATGGTTGATGTTGGCAGGAATAATGGCACGACCTTCAGCCACTTCCTGACGCACAAATTCAGGGGTAATTTCAGTTAAGTTTTTTGCCCCGAAGTTTTGTCCGGCATGTTGACGTGCATCGACACCGTCACGTTGACGCTGATTTTCACGAATCGCGATGTATTCCATTTCAGGAGTGATGATACCTTGTTTGGCATAATGCATTTGTGTGACATTGTGTCCGCGCTTCGCTCGGCGTGGTTTTGAAATATGAGCAAAACGGATGTTGGCCGTACGAATATCGCGTAAGCGTTCTTGACCAAATGTTGAGGTTAGGGTGTCAAGGATTTCAGTATCGTTACGCGATTCAATCCAGTTTTCACGGACATTCGGTAAACCTTGATTCAGATCAATCTGTACCGCTGGGTCGGTATAAACGCCAGAAGTGTCATAGACCATAATCGGCAAGTTTTTTTCGCCGCCTAGACCTGTTGGCGTGTCCGTTAATGCAATTTCACGCATTGGTACCTGAATATCAGGGCGTGAACCTTCAATATAGACTTTACGAGATGCGGGTAAAATTCGTGTCAGATCTTTGGCATCTTGCTCATGTTGAGCAGCGCGATCAGCAGCGGTGAGATTCGTTAATTGGTTCATTGCAATGATCCTTATGAAATGACATCAACGAATCAAGCACGACCAAAAACGTGGCGGTTTTTCCCTGGCAGTACAGGTTAAAATTGTGGCTTCAGTTTTCAGATGGCTTGATTCCTACGCAGGTATTAACCTGATCAGGTTCAACGGTACTCATCCTCAAATTTGGCAAGCCAAATTTAGATGATCTCAGCAGGAAATTACCTGCGCTCCGTCAAGCTTTGGGCGGATATTAGCATGAAGAATCGGCAAATACAGTGTCATTTTTAACAGTTCTTAAAACAACACGACAGTTGCCCAGATAATTTAATGCTGGCAGCAAGGCAGGCTTAACAACAAAATGGCCTTAAGGTGATATGAATATTGTCTGAAGTATTGTCTGATGAGATTAAGAAGATGAACTGAGGCACAGCGCATCTTTAAAGCAATCTTTTTTATAATTCGGGGATGGATTTTTTAGTCCAATCGCTGCCTGTACTTGTTGAGCACTATGAGTGGTATTTTGCTCAAGTAGTTTCAGGAATTGGCGTGATTGATCCGCTAAACGTGATTGATTCAGTTTAGCCAGCTTTTCGATTTCTTCTAAGGAGCTGGCTTGAATACTGAGGCGATCTGAAAAATCGTTTGATACCGGTGTATCTTGCATACCAGTAAACAAAAATTGACTGTACAGGTACAACAATTGTTGAGCATCTTTTTGATAAGGACTTTCTGGATACTGCTTGAGATAGTCTTCCCAAAATAAAGCACGTGTTGCAATTTCTTGCGGTTCAATCATGAGGGTTTGTTGTAAAAAGACGGGTTGTAGGTTTTGTTCCGCCAGTTTTTCAATAAAGGCTTGCTCGGCATCACTCATATAAGGTGCAAAGACTTTGGCCAAATATTCAGGGCTGCGACGATACTGTAATTGTCCTGCACCGGCATCGAATAATTCCACATAGGCTTGACCTTTAT
>ENA-UOOR01003379-UOOR01003379.1-fermentation-metagenome-genome-assembly--contig:-NODE-3379-length-14203-cov-4.595915_pt1 | contig 14203 bp, 14 predicted proteins | sample MGYA00245780_ERZ724029 | MGnify/ENA primary metagenome ERZ724029 (study PRJEB28704, sample SAMN03018315) | fermentation metagenome | biome: anthropogenic terrestrial biome; feature: soil; material... | reverse complement strand
GGGTAGAGAGTGTCCGCGTGGAAAACCCTGGGGTCAACGGCGAAACTTTGAAGATAAGACTTCTTTCGCCGGTTGTTGTCTACAGCACATTATTTAAACCTGAAGGGACAAAGTACACCTGTTATTTTCAACCCGGAGAGAGTGAGTTTACTCGATTAATTAATGAGAACCTCCGAAACAAATACGAGGCTTTATATGATAAAAATGCCCCCGAGGGTAGTGTTGATATCAAGTCTCTACGTCAGCCGAGGTTACATGTGATGCGCTATAAAGGAATTGTGATTAAAGGGTATTCCGCTCCCTTTGAGCTTAAAGGGCCTAAGCCTCTGCTTCAGTTGGCTTTGGAAGCTGGGTTAGGATCGAAAAATAGCATGGGGTTTGGGTGTGGGGAGCTAGTTAGATAGTATTTTATTACTAGTTTTACTAGTAATAAAATCCCTGGCGATAATTGCAATTTCTGGATAGAATGAGGTATAAAGATGCGAAAAACAAGCATTAAAGAAACCATGGTGGATCGCAGTGTATTGATTGCCGAATTTGCCCCTTATTTCGTCCTGATGGAGGAAGATAATAATGAAGATCGTTAACTTTTCACACCCTTTAACAACGGAACAATTGCAACAGATAGCGGCAATTACTAACCAAGACGTGGAAGAAGTAATTGAAGTATCCAGCCAGATAGATCCTAATAACTCGTTATCACCGCAGATTGAGGAGATGTTGGAATCAACCGGCTTTTCAATTAGTGACTGGCAGACCCTGGCGTTAATCATTAACCTTCCCGCGCTGAACTTCAGTAGCGCCGTGATGCTTGCTCACTTGCACGGACGGATGGGTTATTTTCCTTCGGTGTTGCGGTTGCGTCCCGTGTCAGATGTAGTACCGTCCCGCTTCGAAGTTGCTGAGATTATAAATCTGCAAGGCATACGGGAGGCGGCCCGGAAATTGAGATAAATGGCAGGGAAAAACGAAGGGGGTGATAAGGTGAAAAGAGTAAAGGTTTGTTTAGTTGGCGAACAACCTGTTCCTAATATGCTTCCTATTAGGCATTATCGACCCAATCAGGTTATTCTGGTTGGTTCTGAAAAAACAAAACCTGTGAGTGAAAAACTGAGAAAAGTGTTAGAAAATGAGATGAACGTATCTATTCTACCGGTCGATCCATACAATATCGTCGATATAAAAGAACGTTTGAAAGAACAACTATCAAACATAACTTATCAAGCGGAGATTATTGTTAATGTGACTGGCGGCACAAAAATAATGTCCTATGCGGCGATTCAAGTAGCTCAGGAATTTGAATCTAAGATTGTATATTTGCAAAGCGAAAAAAGTCAAAGCAAGTTATATCAGTATCAATTTGAAAATAGTGAGTTATTGTTATTAGGAACTGAGATCATTGAAGAAGCGCTTACTATTGATGAGTATCTAAGAATCCATATTGGTAGTTATGGCAAACGAAAAAGGGACGAGAACTTATTTGAGCAAAACGTGCTAAAAGCCCTTAGACCATATGTTTCAGAGATTGAGCCAAATGTTAGTTTTGGAACTAATACTGAGCTAGATTTAGTTATACGCTTTGAGAATCAGGTAGGAGTTGCTGAAGTTACGACTGGTAACCCTAATAAAACTAAAATAGATCAACTGCACTCAGCTACGAGACGAGAGACTTTAGGCGTTTATACTAAACGTTTTTTAATTGCCACCCGGAAACTGGAACAGAACAATCGTATATTGGCAGAAGCTAGTGATATTTCGGTTATTGAATTGGTGAGCTGTTCTAATGATGAGCTCAGTGATGAAGATCGTGAGAAATTAGTAAAAAAGGTTAAGAGTAAATTTAAATAAAAAAACACGATATTTAGGCAGGAATGACAACTGTTCCTGAGACAAGTGTTAACAAGCAAGAGGCGGGGGTGTTTACTGGTTCCATGTGAGGGAATTGCATAGGTCAGATTTAAAATAAGTGAAATCATGCAATTCCTTAAGGCGCATAAATCATATAAACCAGAAAAATATCAAGATAAAATCTTCTGATTGTAAAGGAGCTGGGTTCATGAATAAGGCACAAATAATCATTGTTCATATCGGTCCGGTTCAAGACTTTATATTTGCGGCCCGCCGAACCCGGGACCTATGGTATGGATCATGGTTATTATTGGGCGACCAAAAAAGTGTTGCCTACTATGAAAGGTAAAATTTATTATATCAGGACTGACAATAAATGGCGGTTCCGATCGGAGATTAGGAAAGAGACATTTGCCGGCGGTCATTACCAACTTAAGCAGCGGTAAGGGTAAGAATTAAACGAAGCCGAGGAGGAGAAGCCGGGTAGTCGAATTATATAAACGAGGAGGTGATGAATTGTTTAAAAGTTTCAGTGATTTGGTTTTGCTTATTGGGACAAACCCTTTACCTAATTATGTGGTAGCTAAGTATTTTTTGAAAAACAACAAACAGTTAGAGCGGATTTGGCTGATTTGCTCGGGAGGAACACCAAGACATGAAGAGACAATAGATCTGGCCCGTAATATCAGGGAAGTAATACAAAAGGAGTTCGATTTTAAGGCAGTTAATGAGGTGCCATTAAAAAATATAGGCTCAGTTCATTCTATTATGTACGACTTACGTCAAAACTTCACTAGTCGGGCTTCTGGTGACAACGTTTTTCACCTGAACTATACGGGCGGCACTAAATCAATGGCCGTCCAAACCTATAAATTTTTTGAAAGTTTTGGGCGGCAGTGTTCATTTTCCTATTTAGACGGTAGAGATTATAGGCTGAAATACGATGAGGAACTACAGGGTGTGAGCGGAGATTTGCGATATGAAATAGATTTATCTTTGGAGGACCTGATTGCGCTACATGGGTACGAGAAAAAAGAATCTCAGGAGAACCCTTTCTATAAGGAGACGGTAAAAAAATTTGCAGAACTGATTGAACAGGATAGGTTAAAAGATTACTTGAAGTGGAAACAAAAAACGATTAGAGAGATATATTACGATAAAGATGGGGAGTTTATTGAGACAATAAACCTTTTTTACAAACAAAATGATTTATCTAATAATGAAAGAATTAATGGGCTTAAACAGCGATTTAGCACGGAAACTCCGGATAATGTTCTAGAACTATTAAAGACTTTTCCAAAAGAAAAGTCCATTTTGGATGATAGCAGTAATCTATGGATACCGGATAAAACAGTAACTAAAAAGGAATTTAAAGAAAGAACTAAACCAACGGTCAAGGAATTTTTGGATGGAAAATGGCTTGAAGCTTACGTTTACGATATTATTATCTGTTCGGTGAAAAACGATCGGAAGTTAAAAGAAGTACATGAAAAAGGTCAAATTGTCATTGAAAATAACTGGAAAATAAAAAAGAAGGGCAGCAATAAAGACTTTGAATTGGATGTAATTCTACTCAACGGTTATCAAGTCTGTGGCATTTCATGTACCACATCTTATAAAGAGTTGGAATGTAAAAACAAAGGATTTGAAGTAATACATCGGGTACGGCAAATCGGCGGCGAAGATGCAAGGGCGGTTTTGGTTACCTGTTTTGATCGGGAAGAAAAAAATGTCGATGGTTTTTATGAAGATTTAAAAGACCAAACCGGCTCACGATCTCATGAGTTTTTAGTATTGGGTTTGCAGGAACTGAAGCCTAATCGGCTTTGGGATAAGATACGTAATCACCTATGGAGGGATATTTGATGAGTAGTATAACTGCGGTATTAATCGATACCCCGTCTATACAGCAGTATGTTTTTTCCGGTAACAGGCTGAAAGAGAATATCGGTGCCTCAAATATAGTTACCGGTATATATGAAGATAGCTTAAAGGCTTCCCTGAAAACAGTTTTAAACCATGAAGCGCATCTTAACAAGTGGGAAGAAAATCCTGAGGATATATTGATTAAGAACTCCGATAATGATTTTGAAGTGGGGTATATCGGCGGTGGTAAAGCCTTGTTGTTTTTCCGGGAACAAGGCAAGGCGCAAGAGTTAATTAGAGAATGGACGAAAGATCTTTTATTAAAGGCGCCGGGACTCAATACGGCTTTTGCGGTCTCTGATTTTCATCTTGACCACTTCCAAGAAGAAATGGAGAAATTGCATAAAGAATTAGAGATGAATAAAAACAGGTATTTCCCCCAGACCTTTTTGCCCAAACATGGGATTACCGCGGATTGCCGCTTTTCCGGTCTTTCCTCCGAAGCTTATTTTCAACCGTCAAAAGAAGAAAAAGGTTTTTATATTTCGTCCGTATCTTATACAAAATATCAAAATTTTGAATTAGATAAGGAAAAACGCCGCGTTGAAAAAAAGTCGAAGGGTAGATTCACCTGTGCTGCAAATATTAATATGTTGGGGCAGACGAGGGGACAAAACCATATAGCAATTGTGCATATAGACGGCAACTTCATGGGAGAACAGTTTAAAGCCTGTCAGGATCTTATTGCGATCAGAAAACTTTCTAAATCTCTAAAAGATATTATGGATCGTGTCTACGAAAAATTTCTAGATTATGTTATCAACCAGATGGAATTCTTCAAAGAAAAAGAAAGCGGTTTTGACTTAAAAAAAGAAGATGGTAAGTATATCATTCCCTTTCGACCGGTTTTAATTGCAGGCGATGATATCACTTTTATTACCGATGGCCGGTTAGGTTTGCCTTTTACCGAAAAGTATTTAGAGCTGATCTCCAGAGAAAACCTGATGACAGACAAAAAAATATCAGCCTGCGCCGGAGTGGCGATTACTAAGACGAAGTACCCGTTTTCCCGTGGGTATAAGTTAGCGGAAGAGCTTTGCCAAAACGCTAAAGATCAAGCAAGGGAAGCAAAAATCAGTAAAAATGAGGAGACTTCCTGGCTTGATTTCCATATGGCTTACGGGGGGTTTTCCGGATCTCTGATGGAAATCCGGCGTAAAAAATGCTCGATAAACAATTGCCAGCTTCATTTTGGACCATATCTGGTGGCAAGCGATGATCTAAGTGACGAAAAAAATATTAAACATCTAAAAAACGGGATAAAAGACTTCATCAATACAAAAAAGTGGCCTCGTTCCATGGTTAAGGAGTTCCGTGAGTATCTAACTTTGGGAGAACGGGCTGCTCAAGATTTTCGAGACGAAATGCAAATTAAAGGCAGAGAGCTTTATGATCTCCCGGCAACTGGGAAAGGATACGGTGTCAATATTTGGCGTGGCGGATCTACGCCCTACTTTGACATGATTGAACTACTTGATTTTTATCCAAAGCATTTTCTTACAGCAGGGCAGGTGAATACTGATGCGTGAGTATACAATTCTTATTACCCTGGAATCCTACTGTTTACTTGGTTCGGGGGAAGGTTGGGGTTCGGTGATTGATACGGATATTGTCTTTGACCGGAACGGCTTACCGTATTTTCCGGCGCGCCGTTTAAAAGGTTGTCTGAGGGAAAGTGCTCTTGAGGTATTAGAGATGCTTGAAGGAACAGGGCTTAAAAAATTTGATCGTCATATTATTGAGACGACTTTTGGACGTCCCGGTGACAGTGAAGGCGCAGGTGTTATTTTTAATAACCTGCTCCTGCCGAATCATAAGGAAATCGTTTCCTGGCTCCGGTGGGGATTTCAAGAGCTAAACGGTCTCCTATTCCCGGAAACAATAATCGCTACTTTTACGAGTCTAAGGCAACGGACTTCCATTACAAAAGAAGGAATTGCCGAAGACGGCAGTCTCAGAACCTGCAGGGTTTTAAAATCCGGACTTACTTTTACAGGGGGTATTATCATGAAGAGCGAAAACAGGGAAATTATGAATCTTATTGCTCTTTCCTGCGCTAACCTTCGGCATGTGGGGACCATGAGAACCAGAGGTTATGGAAGAGTAAAATGTAGCCTCAAAGAAGGAGAGGTTGATTTATCAAGCAAAGTCGTTGATGAGTTGGAAGAGGAGGTGGGGTAAATGGCGAATTTAACTGTGAAGATTCGGCTTCTATCTCCTGTGATTTTAAGCTCATATGTGGAAGACAGCAACTTAACAGGGACCCTTGGTTATGTGCCGGCGACTTCTATTTTGGGACTGTTTGCAGCCAAGTACATAAAAAAAGTCCAACCGCAAGAGGCCCATTATGATGATAACTTTTATCGTTGGTTCTTGAACGGGGACCTGATCTTTACCAATGCTTACCTCAGCGAAAAAGAGGAGTATCGCGAGTTGCCTATGTTGCCTACCCCTCTTTGCATAAAGAAACAAAAAATGACCGGAGAGGTTTTTAACACATTTTACGAAAGTCCGGATGAACAAGTAATATCCTTGGGGCCTTACTCCCATATTCAAGGTAACATTATAAAAACAAAAGAAGCGGAGAAAAGGATAAACTTTCATCATGCCAGAGATCGGTTAACAGGTCATACGAAAGATGAGGCCATATTTAATTATGAGGCGTTACTTCCCGGCCAAATCTTTAAAGGGAGGATCAGCGGGCGCCCGGAAATCCTTAAAACATTCAAAGACACATTTGCCGGTAAATTCTTGGCCCGCCTTGGCAAGTCCAGAAGTACTGAGTACGGCCGGGTAGAGATCGAATTATCAGAGGTAAAAGAGAAGGGTTCAATAACAGAGGAAGAAAATTTCGAAGAGCAGAAAAGCATTACCATAACTTTCGTTTCCCCCTGCGTCTTGTTAAACCAAGATGGTTTTTCCGAACCCTCGCTTTCTTGCCTCGAGCGCTATCTGGGAAATATTTGGGGAAATAACTCTTTTAAAATAGAAAATGCTTCGATGAAAAGGACAACCGTGGAGAATTATCTTTCGATCTGGAGAATGAAACGGCCTTTGAAAACTGCGCTCCAGGCCGGTTCGACAATTAAAATTTGCTTCAATGAAGATCTACCTTATGAAGAGATAAAAAAGGGCCTCATACGCCTAGAGGAGCAGGGAATAGGAGAGCGGAGGGGCGAAGGGTTTGGACAGGTTAAGATAAATTTGGCAACTGCTGAGGTATATTCTGAGAAAGAGATCAAACCTTACTTTAAACGACCAACTGGTAATCCTCCTAAAGAAGTAAGTAATATATTTAAATCATTTTTACAGACAAGGTTAAGAGAAGAATTGCGTTTTCAAGCTTATCAGGAAGCGGATAGATTTGATTCATTACCCAGCAGCAGCCTGCTCGGGAAATTAAGACTGATGTTGATCAACTCACAAGATTGCCAACAGTTTAAAGTGATGCTTGATGAGCTAAGAAATAAGGCAAAGGAGCATCTCAATAATTGTAGGAGAAAAGGTGGAACGCTAAATTCTACATTATACGAGCATATAAAGAATTTCAATGAAAAAGATGCCGTCGAGAGTATCTGTCGCAGAAACGACAGTTATGAGAGACTAGCTAAAATCGCCAATTTTCAGGTGGAACAAGAGAAAGACTTTTTGTTGGAACTTTGGAAGATGTATTTTGAAACACTTCTTAAGCAGTTGAGGAAGAAAGAACAGTCTTCCCGAAAGGAGGCGCATGTTAATGATTAATGGAAAAGTAACCGGTCGCTTCATAATCAAAGGGGATTTATTGTTGGAGTCTCCTCTTTTAATCGGGACAGGGGAAAAAGGCGATCAGAATATGGATATAGTAGTGCAAAAGGATGAGCATGGGCTGCCTTATATACCGGCGTCTTCGTTATGCGGGGCTTTACGACATTACTTTTTTAATAATTTAAAGTTGCCGGATACAGATAATAAACAGCTTGAATATTTTTGGGGCTCAGAAAAAAAGAGCCAAATGCCAAATGAAGGGGAAAAAGAAGATATTTATCAGAGTTCTTTCCTTTTACATGATTTAAAGGTAAAAAAGAACAGTAAACCCAGCATAGTTGTTAGAGACGGGGTAAAAATCAATGATAAAATGGGTGTTGCTGAAGAGGAGAAGAAGTTTGATTATGAGGTGGTTGAACAAGGAGCGGTTTTTAAGTTTTCGGCAGAAGTTGTCTTGAGAGACGGGTTTTCAAAGGAGATATTCCTAAAAGTCATTAACACCATGATAAAAGCCATGTCAGAGAAGAAAGTGACGATTGGGGCTATGACGACCAAAGGGTTTGGCAGGTGCCGCTTAGAGGACTACCAATTATATGAGTATGACTTTGAGTGTAAGAAAGCCAAGACAGATACAGTGATCTCTTGGCTGAAAGGAGCTCAACCAGAGAACCGACTCATGGCAGTTAATTTTAATAATGTCTATCCACCAATATCTGAGCGGTTTATGATAAGCGCTATATTTTTTATTAAAAATTCCCTGATTGTTAAGGCTTATTCAGGATTGCCCGAAGACCCTGACGCTATACATATCGGGTCTAGAGGAAAGAATATTATTCCCGGGACTTCAATTAAAGGGGCGATTAGGGCGAGGGCGGTTAAAATCCTTAACACTTTGGGCCTCGACGGAAACGAAATGGGCAAAGAACTTTTTGGGTGGGCACCGAACAGTGCTAACGAAGAAGAAAAGAAAAAAAGCCGTATGATTGTTGAAGAAGTACAAATAGCGGGCGGGTTAAAAGAAAAAGAGACACAGTTTCGTACGAAAATTGATCGCTTTACCGGAGGGGTTACAAAGACCGCGCTTTTTGATGCCACTCCAGTGTGGGGCGGCAATAAACAGGCGACGGTGACCATAGATATCAGGATCGATAACTGTGAGCAGTGGGAAGCCGGCTTGATGCTTTTACTGCTCAAAGATTTATGGGATGGGGATTTGCCTTTGGGTGGAGAAAAAAGCATCGGTAGAGGCGTCCTTTGCGGTAAAGAGGCGCATATTTTGGTGAAAGAAAAATGTTATACGCTTAAAGCGGATGGAAACCGGATACAGGTAGATGGAGATAAGGAAGAACTGGAGAGTTTAGTGACCGCGCTTGTGCAAAGATGCGAAAAAAAGGGGGCATGAGTATGAATGGATTAGAAATGGGGACTGCCAAGACTTTATCAAGGCCTCTACAACTAACGATTACTGACTGGTCAGAGCTTCAAGATTGTCTCCAAGAGCATTTTAACCAAGACAGCCGGGTAATAGTGTATCTACACTATAAAGTGTTGATTGGGAAGCTTACCAAAGACGGGCTTAAGTTTTACAGGGATGAAACTTTTGAGCCAAAGTACTTAGTGAAGATGAGGGCCTTTAATGAGCATCAAGAACTTATGCTTTGGCGAGAGAGCGAGGGCAAATTCTCTGCCAGGCTGCGGATAGATGGCAAAGGTGATGAGGAAAAACATTATATAGAAGCCCAACAGCTGTTGTGGGGAAAAGCAAAAGTGGTGGATGATGGCTGGATATTGCTTACGGAGGCCCGGGGAACAGAGATTTATCTGCCTTATAGATTTAAAGATCAGTCAAATAATGTTATAAAATTAAAAACACGCAACTATATCGATTATAACGAACTAGGCCAGGCCGGATATGTGGACTGTCGGTTTGTGTGTTTTTGTGAAGGGGGGTATTGAGCGTGGAAAAAGCGAAATTGATAAATATCAGAAGGAGCAAGAAAGGTAAGATGGTAGGGACGGTCAAATTTATAGATGGGAAAACAATGCAGATACCAGCGGGGGCATTATTTGATGAGTCGCTAAATGATAGTGAGTGTGAAGTGGAAAGAGATGTAACGGGTAGTATTATCTTAATTATGGTTAATGGGAAAGAGATTTATAAGACAGCGAAAAGTGTAACGAGGGGAAAAAAAGAGACAGTCAGACAAAAAGTTAGGGTTGGGAATCATGATAGCAGAAGAACAACTTTTCAAACGGCAGCAACTTCCTCTGCGCAAGAGGCAACCGCCCATGCTCCATACAATTTTATACCACTAAACAAAATAGTAGTCCCAGGGCAAGAACGGCCCGATTTTACTCGTTACTATAAAGAAGATGATGGTAACAGTCTGAGAAGGTTCAACGGTTATATAGATTGCCAATTAAGGACTATAACCCCACTATATATACGAGATACCTACACAACTGAAGAATTAAACAACAAAGATAATAATCAAGACAATCCGGACTTTTTCTCCCCGGCTGGATCTGTTAGGATACCCGGGAGCAGTTTGCGTGGTATGACCAGAGCTTTGGTAGAGATAATGAGTTGGGGGAAGTTTGGTTTTTATGATAAGAAACAAAGATTATTTTTCAGAGCAGTTGGGGACAAGAGTTCCCTTGGTAATTATTATAGAGCGATTATGCTGAATCAAGATGATAACTTATTTCCAAGGTTTCAGGCAGGTTTATTGAAGAAAATAGGGGATAATAAATATTGTATTTACCCATCAAAAATGATCAAGGGAACACAAATATATAAAATAAAATTTGATAATAAAACTCGATATGTAAAAAATTCAACAATAGAAATAAACGAATTCGCATTTAAAAAGGTTTTTTTCAAGCCAGTCGAATCTGAAAACCATGTTCATTATATTCGTAAAGGGACTGATAGAGAGAAAAGTTATAAGCTTAAATATGCATTAATAACAGAGATATCAAGTAACCCCAAGACAGGGTATGTCGAAGGGATGTTAGTCTCTTCAGGTAATTTAGGCAACAGAAAACACTTTCATTGGATTATTAATATGCCAGAAAGCCAAGATTATATTGAAATAACGACAGATGATGTGAAGCTATATAAGCAAGATGAAAGCAGAGATGAGAAAATAGATCTTTTGAAGGAACTGGAGAAAAATTCAGATGGTGTGCCCTGTTTTTATATTAAAACAGAAAATGGAGAAATAGTTATCGGACATACAGGTTTATTTAGAATTCCCTATAAGTACACCATCGGCGATTACGTCCCGGCTGAGCTTAAAGTAGAAAAAACAATAGATATAGCGGAATCTATTTTTGGTACAGTATCCGAAGAGGTTACTTTTGCTTCGCGGGTTTTCTTTGAAGACGCTTTTTTAGAACCGGGTCAAACGGATATCTACCTCTCTGAGCAGCCGTTAACCCCGAGGATATTATCCAATCCGAAGCCAACAACCTTTCAGCATTATCTAGAGCAGGATCCGAATAGCAGTCCACAGAATTTAAACCACTGGAATACACAAGACGCAAATATTCGAGGTCATAAGCTTTATTGGCATAGAAAGGTATCCGATTCTGACTGGCAATTTAAAGGAGACGAAGAAGCAAAAAGAAAAAATAAGAAACAATTGACTTCTATTAAACCAGTAAAACATCGTGTTAAATTTCATTTTAGAATTAGATTCGAAAACTTGTCTGAAGTGGAGTTGGGCGCGATTCTTGTTGCGCTTGATCTGCCGGATGGTTGTTATCACAAGTTAGGAATGGGTAAACCCTTAGGCCTTGGATCGGTAAAAATTACGCCTACTCTTTTCCTAATTGATCGCGAAAGACGATATCACAAATTATTCGAAGGTGATAGTTGGCGCCTTGGTACGAAACAGGTTGAGGCTAGAAAATTTAAAGAGGTCTTTGAAAAGCATATTCTGGAAAGCACTTCTAAAAAAGAAGAATCGCTTTGGGATCTTGAAAGAATGGAACAACTTAAAACAATGCTGGATTGGAATAATACTAAGCTTAGGAGATGGTATGAGGAGACGGAATACATGGATCTAAATGAATTTGAAAAGAGACTGGTTTTACCAAAACCGATTGAAGTTAAAGGCAAGCTAACAAAGTTGAGTTAATTTAATAAATATAGAATTTAATTTTATGATTTAACGCGAAGTAGAAGCTCACATTGTTTCCTGGGGTAGGTCGCGGAGCCAATAGAGGTAATGGTTTATCTTTCTTTTTAATAATATTGGATGATTTACCTCTAGTAATATTATGTAAGTTCGCGGAATTATATTTTTACACCTTAGAACCATCTTATTATAAGTGTATTACTTCGCCCCTCTTGCAGGGGCGTGGATTGAAACTTGACAGTGCGGGAAATCCTCATACTATCGGGTTCGCCCCTCTTGCAGGGGCGTGGATTGAAACATGCCGCGGATCAGAATATACCGTGTCAAATTGGTCGCCCCTCTTGCAGGGGCGTGGATTGAAACAAAATTGATTTAAAATGAAAACAGAAGAAGATTAAAGAAATATAGAGGATATATTAATAATAGACAGAATTATTGGATTATAATGATAGAAGTTACCGAAACTTTTAAATATGGAAGAACTCAGGCTAGGGATGCATAAAAGAGGATAACCAAGAAGCAAATACTAGTTACTACCTAATTAAGCCGAATTAAGGAATGGTGTGACAAAAATGATTACCGGAGATTTTTTTATTACCCCTCATGCGGTGCGACAGTTTCAGAATAGGATTGCGCCCTGGATGAATTACGAACAAGCTTTGGGCGCAATTATTCGAGAATTGCGAGATGTTAAGGAGTTTCGTTCAACTTTAAACGGTAAAGCTTATTATGTTCGGACAAGCGGTAAATGGCATTTCCGGGCGGTAATTCAGAAAGGAGATATTTTACCCGCAGTCATTACAATTCTACGTAGTGGTAAAAGAGGGAAACGGCAAAGGAAGAGCTGGGAAGCAAACGATTAATTGTAATAAAGAAAAAACCTTGTGTGGTACAATATTGGAAAAAGGGGGAGGGGGATTGAACGTATGAGTGATAATTATATAGCACATGTAAGAAAAGATCTTGATGATTCCTGGGCTACTCCTCATTCTTTATCAGATCATTTGAAAATGACGGCAAAGATGGCTGGAAAATTTGCCGGTAAATTTAATTCGGAAGAATGGGGAAAGGTTGTGTCTTGCTAACAATACTGGTAAAGGTCGGCTGGAGTGGAAAAAATATCTTCGTCTTAAAAGTAGCTATTTTGATGGAGCAGCTCATCTGGAAGGTAAGCCTGGGAAAATGCCGCATGCCATTCATGGCGCTAAGTTAGTGGAAGAGTTACATGGCAAAAGAATCGGATGGATTTTAGCTTATCGTATTGTCGGCCATCATGCAGGACTTCCGGATTAATCGGGCGCTGAAGGTGTAGGACAATCGGTACTAGAGCTTCAACCCAAGTAAAGAAATCGATTAGTCCACCTAAAAGAAGCAAACATACAACCTATTTAACGGTAGGGGGCATTTTGAATGTACATTTCCCGAATTGCAAAAGATGGTAGGGAACAGCCAACAAGCCAGCATTTACTTGAAAGTGCCGAGTATGCCCGTAATATCGGTAAAAAGTTTATGGCATCGGAGATATGTCGAACGGTTGCGCTATTCCACGATATGGGAAAGTTAACATCAGAATTTGTCGAGTATCTCAAGGACAGCTACATGAATGAAAAGTTAGGTAATAAAAGCAACAGAAAAGGTTCGGTAGTCCATTCAACCCAAGGTGCTAAGTGTTTGTATGAATCACAATCAAGCGATAGTGATCAGATTGTGGCTTTAGCACGGGAAATCTCCGCTATCTGTATTGCAAACCATCACGGTAGTTTGATGGACGGAATCTCTCCGTGTGGAGACACTCCATTCCGTGAAAGACTTGTAAGAGAAAAAGACAATCTCCATTATGCCGAAGTAATTAAGGCTGCAGAAAAAGAGAATATTTCCATTAGTAACATGTCAGATACTCTTAAGCGATGTAGAACCGAACTGATAGAATTTATTGAAATATGTAAGGAAAATAAACTGAATGCCGCATTTATGCTCCATCTTCTGACAAAGAGCGTTTTTTCATGTTTGGTGGACTCTGATCGGTATAATGCCTATTGTTTCGAGATAAACAAAATGCCGGAAATGGAGAGACAAATGCCCCCATGGGGGGACTATGCACAGCGGTTAGAAAAAAAGGTTTCAACTTTTAAAGCGGACTCCGATCTTAACATAATCCGACAGGATATCTCTGAAAATTGTTTATTTGCAGCCGATCGGCCCAAGGGTATCTATCGATTAGATGTTCCGACCGGCGGTGGGAAGACGCTGTCCAGTCTTCGCTTTGCATTGAGTCATGCAAAAAAACACAGAGCGGAGCATGTAATCTATGTAATTCCGTACCTTTCGGTACTGGAGCAAACAGCAGATGATATCAAAAAGGCGTTACAATACAAGCCTACTGATAAATTTATTTTGGAGCATCATTCAAACCTAATCGTTAGTGACGACCCGGAAGAAGCGCAGGCGTACCGCCTTTTGACTGACCGATGGGACAGCCCTATTATTATTACAACGATGGTACAGTTTTTGGAAAGCATCTATTCGAACAAAAGTAG
>ENA-UOOR01003375-UOOR01003375.1-fermentation-metagenome-genome-assembly--contig:-NODE-3375-length-14224-cov-3.077493_pt1 | contig 14224 bp, 16 predicted proteins | sample MGYA00245780_ERZ724029 | MGnify/ENA primary metagenome ERZ724029 (study PRJEB28704, sample SAMN03018315) | fermentation metagenome | biome: anthropogenic terrestrial biome; feature: soil; material... | reverse complement strand
GTGGCGAGCCACTACTTAACTTTCCGGTAGTAAAAGAGCTGGTAGCATACGGGCGTCAGCTAGAACAGCAACATGATAAGGTGTTTCGTTTCACGCTAACTACCAATGCCACCTTGTTGACGGAAGAGGTGCAGGAATTCCTTAACCGGGAACGAATTGCCGCTGTACTCAGCATTGATGGGCGCCCATCGGTAAATGACCATGCCCGGCCATTCGCTAATGGTAAGGGTAGCTATGAGAGAATCGTCCCAGAGATGTTGCGATTTACGGCTTCGCGTGAGCATGAGAATTACTATGTGCGCGGCACATTCACTCGTCATAACCTAGACTTCGCAGCCGACGTCGCTCATCTGGCTGAGCTCGGCTTCAAGCATTTGTCTATGGAACCGGTGGTCGGTTCGCCCCAGGAGAGTTACACTCTGCGTCAAGAGGATTTGCCGCAGCTAATGAATGAGTACGAGCGCTTGGCAGCTTATTACGTAGCCCGGCATAAAGCGGGGCATCCATTTACCTTCTTTCACTTTAATCTAAGTCTCGACCATGGCCCCTGTGCGATTAAGCGTATTAGCGGCTGTGGAGCTGGCTACGATTATCTGGCAGTTACCCCAAGCGGTGACTTGTATCCTTGCCACCAGTTTGTCGGCCAGTCTGAGTGGCTCATGGGTAATGTGGAACAGGGCATTACGCGAATGGATATTTCGCGTCAGTTTCAGGATGTCAATCTATATAGCAAACCAGGTTGTGTTGATTGCTGGGCGCGTTTCTTCTGTTCCGGCGGTTGCATGGCCCACGCCTGGTTTGCCAACGGAGATTTCACCAAGCCTGAACCACTGGCTTGTGCATTGCAGAAGAAACGCTTGGAGTGTGCGCTCTACGCTATGGCTGCAATTGCGGATAGCATGCTTAATAGACAGTAGAACGGGGCTGTCGCATACGGGTAGGGGGCGGATAGGATCCGCCCCCTACAGTCCCCCGCCCTCGGTCTGTTGGGATATTCGTAGATAAAATAGAAGGGCCTCCGGTTAGCTATGCGTAGGTTATACTGGCTTGTAAACAACAACCAACAACCATAGTACAGAGCTACAAGCTAAGGAGGCATCAACATGTATTTTATCACGTTTGCTGGATTTACTTCGTCCTAGTACGCTTGGTAACTAAAGACGCACCTTATACCGGGCCATGAATGGGACAATACCAGAATCCGTGTAGGTCATCCCAAATTGCTGGCCCCCCACATTCAGGACATAGCGGGTATCTCTGAGCTCAGTTTCACGAATATTTTTATACGTGTATTGTATAAGAGAGCATTCCATTAGAGCGGTGGGGTTGCGGTAATTCGATCGGTGAACAACCATGCATAAGAAGGAGACCGTATGCATCCCATATTATCGATAAAAATGCTGTTCCGCTCGCCAGCAAAAATGCTGGTCACTTTTTTGCTGCTTACGGCAATATCTTTTGCGCTTTTTGCGCGTATTCTGGATTATACCGCCACGGAGCTTCTGCGCTACGCCGGTTTAACCTCACTGACTTTCACTGATATTGTCCCCCTCACGGTCGACCCCCTCCCGGCGGGAAGCAAAAATAGTTTTCCGCTCACCTTTTATATGGTCAAAAAAGAGGGGCTTGCAGAGCGGTCCCCTAACGGCCTCTTGGACTTTAACACGAACACTTTTTACACTTGGAATCAAAAAATACACGGTGGGAAAATTTATCCCGATAGGTTTGGCGAGTTTTATGGCGGCAAGCTAGATAAGAGGAACACCCATAGCACCACTTTCCCGCTGGGATTTGACACGGCGGAACGTCTCGTTCCGGGCGAAAGACACCTAACTGTCATCGGCCAGCTTTTTGTTTTGGTGCCTCAAGCAGAAGACCTGGCCCCCACCAGTCACGCCTGGGCTGGCGATGCCGCCGCCGAATACTGGTGCGATATACTTGTGCCCTTGGAGGGCTTGCCGGAAAACTATCTTGAGTTGCCCGAATTTGAGGGCTACCGCCGGCTCATTGCCATCACAAACCAGGACTACTACACCTTCGACGTGGTATACACTGACGATATGGCAACTATCCCGCGCTTTAACGAGCGCAAAATGGGCATAGTCGAAGGTCGCGCGTTGATGCCGGAGGACGAAAGCATGGAGGTCTGTGTCATCAGCCGCGACCTGGCCAAGTGCTACGGCCTGAGCATCGGCGACGCTTTCCCCCTCAGCCTGTGCGACAAGCTTTTCGAGCAGCACGCGGCACTGGGAGCCGTTGCGGTTACCCGCGGGCGCTTTTCCACTCCCGTTAAGGACGTCAATCTCGAAATCGTCGGCCTTTACCGCGACTATGATGCTACGTGGTATGGCGAAGGGGGCTTCTCTACTTTGGATTACATGCCTAGCGCTAGGGCGTTTGCATGGAGCATTGACATTACCGAGGTATCTTCCTTGACATTAGTTTTCAATGGAGAAATAGAAATATATTCCCAAGGCTCGGGGATATACCAGACGACGGTGTATGTCTCCGGTTACGGAAATGGAAAAGCAAGCGGGGTAGATTATCTCAATGTCGGTTTAGAGAACGGTACGTACATAGCCTATTACTCAGGCATTGCTACTAATAGTATGGGATTAAGGGCTGCGGTTGTGCCTGGGGCATCCTTTGTTTTCCTCTACAGATAAGCGCCTCGCCTTGAATAAGGAATCCTGCCAAGAATAACAGAAAAAGATAGTGTTGGTAGCTCGATTTGTAAGTGGCGAGGGGCTATATCAATACTAACTATGATAAAACAAAAGTATAGCTGGTATGCTCCTCTTGGAGTTTGCAGATGGCAATGAAACACTTGCAAGCTTCAGGAGGAGTTATTCTATAAATAGGGTAGCCCTACTTTAAACGGTCAACTAAAGAGCTTAAATCAACTATAAGGCTGTTTTTGAATAATTTTCTCTGCCCGTCCATGAGGTCGATTATCTCATCTTCTGAGGTTCTAAGCAATTTTGCTACTACGGCAACAGAAAGGTTATGTTTCTGCACTAAGTTGCAGAACTCATTCCAGAGATTTTCGTCTATCTCGATCTCGTCAGGTGCCTGATGCAGGAAAATCTGCTCGGCAATTTTCCCGAGTGCAGCAGCTGGAATCGCCTGGCGGGCGATTATCTTGCCTTCTTTTACATATACAAGGTACACGTCTAATTCATCAGTAAGGATGTTCACTGCATTATATCTCTCCTTTTAAACTTCTTACTTTGACACGGCCATCATGAATTCCTTCTATAGTAGACTTTAGATATTGGCTTTAGTTGGCAGTGTGCTAGAATAAGATGATACACTGGCAATAATCAGTATAGTAGTGATGGGTTGAGGAGAGTGTTAATCGTATGAATGAGGTGGAGGCTACACTAAGGTTTTTGTTTGACCAGTTTGAGAAAAATACGTACTACGATGAGCATCCAGAGGCCAAGGCGTATCGACTGGAGCATTCCTTCCGGGTTGCAAAAATCGGGCGTACGATCGCTGAAAGTGAAGGTTTCCATGTTGAGGGTATGGTAATTGCCTGCTTGTTACACGATGTGAGCTATGGGGAAGGCCTTAATGGGGAGGAGGCCTGGTTGAACCATGGACGGCGTGCGGCTGAGATTGCACGCCCCTTGCTCGAGACGCTTGACCTGCCATCTCATGTTGTTAAGGACATTCTTTACGGTATTGCTATGCATGTCGATGATGAAGCTGGTTTCCCTGGGACGAGGACGCCCTTTGCAGAGACTGTGGGAGCTGCAGACAATATCGACCGCTTTGACGTCTATAGGCTTTGTGAGACGCTACAGAATGCTCGCTTCAATGAGCTGCCTTTAGGGAAGAAACAGGCATACTGCGAGAAAAGACTGCTGCGGCTGCCGCAGCTCATGGAGATGGATATGGGGACAGCGACAGGAAATCAGCTTTGGAAGGAGAGGCTCTCGTTCCAAATTGAATATTTTCAGCGGTTGTCTGCGCAATTAGCAGCCAGTTCGTGGAGCTGACAAGAATGCTGCAGGAGTCGGATAATAAGAACTGGCAAAAGTGAGGGGGGTATTACCTCCTCTTTTTGTACTCTAGGAAAGTAGGGCTACTGACATCGCTCTGCGATAATACACTAGCACCCTGGTGGGGGAGGGGGGTATCTCAAAATATGTAGTTATATCGCTTTTGAGACAGGAAAATACCAGGTCCTCTATTCTGTGTAACGACGGCAGATCCTTGTAGATTTGCAGAGGTCATGATCTTGAGTCTGGTTTAACTTCAACCTCTTTTTTTGGCTCTAGAAAATTGGCTATTGCCAATTATGTATCAATCATTTCTACTGAGTTTAGCTTGTAAGTGCTTGATTAGTTTGCCGGCGCAAGCGCCTTGATTTTGACGCGCATTTTTTAGGTTCGCCTTGAGATTTATCTGATAAGTACACTTGTGCAGGCTTGATCAAATCTTGGCGGTGCCTGATAAAGCTTTTGCAAAAAATTGGGTGACACAGAAGGCTCTAGGAGGCGTTTTGAAAAGGGCCCTAAGGGTGTTATATGGGCAAATGCAGTGTGGTTTGCACTTAGGCGGCTGCGGATGAGAATTCTGGGAGGATGTTGACGAGACGGCTGTAGGAGCGCAAAAGCGCAGCTAGGTCTGGTAGGTGTGAGAGCCTTGCTTAGGGCTACCATTCGGTGGGCTCAACATGTAACTGATGAAGTTAGTGACGCTCAACAACAGTGCCTTAAAGCCTGGACTGCGTTAAGAGTATTTTCCAGTACCTTGGACTGTGTTTCGTACGAAAAGCCCTTGCATAAAACGTTAGTTAACATAAGATATATTATCGGACCCAAATAATATGGTCTCAAAAGGCAGCTTTACTAGAGATAGTGAGACAGGGAGTGTGATAATCGGTTTTTTGGTGCCTGCGCTATTAGGCCGATAAACTATCATGGGAACGTCTTCTTATTGTCTAGATGATTCTTGTTGCCGGCAAATTTGCTTTTCTTGATTTAATGTGTGCTGCTGGGTATCAACTGACTGGTCTTTCTCTCAGCTTTTTTTTGCTAACCAAGTTATCAATCATTCAGCAGCTCGCTTCGTATTAATCCTGCGCCACTCTCTGTCTCAAAACAAACTTAACCTTATATTACGAGACCTGGCCCTCCCTGTTGACGATTACTGTAATCAACCTGGCTGGGTAAAGCTCAAATGTAAGAAACTAACCAATGTGCCTCAAGTGTTGTCTATATAGATGAAGGCGCCTTTGCTGTTCTCCTAGGAGGTGATGATGTTGGACCGTTTAGAGGCCGTAGCTCAGGCTCAGGCAGGTAGTAGTGATGGTTTTGAGACTCTTGTTAAGGTCTTTAGCCCATTCGTGCTAGCGCTTGCGAACTATTATGTTGGAGCGCGCGACGCACCTGATGTTACGCAAGAGATTTGGCTAGCCGTACATAGAAAACTATGGCAACTGGAAGATGGTGCCAAGTTTGTGCCTTGGCTACGGACTCTCGTCTTTTATCAATGCCTCAATTTCCGGAAGGCGCGTGCACGACGCCAGGCACGCGAAGTCTATTTATCAACTGATGGCTGGCAAGGTATTTGTGAATGTGTGGCCGCTGACTCACTTTCGCCTGACCAGCTAGTACTGCGCAAGGACTTGCGGTTGTTGCTCTCAGAACTACTTGACGGCATGGCTGGTGATTACGGTCTGCTCCTACGTTTGTTCTATCTGCAGGGGTTTTCATATCATGAGATGGTTGAACTCACGAATCTCCCTTTAAGCACAGTAAAATGGAGGCTGTACCAGGGACGTAAGTTACTCAAGGCCAGCCTGGCGAAGCTAGTGGAGATACAAAACATGATCTTGTAAGGAGGTAGAAATAATGGCTCATAACAGTAGAAAGTTGATCGCACGTTTGCTCACGGAGGTGAAACGTATTGCTGGGAATGCATCGTTGACGGGAAGTCTGGAAGATGGTAAGCAGGTTTTGATTAATACCTACAACAAGTGCCTTGAGGCGCTGCAATCACTACCGGATGCTGATCTGGCACAAGTCCGGGAGCTAGGCATCTTTGCTGAGCTACCGCGAAACGCTAGTATTGACGAAGTCGGTGTGGCTGCGGGGTTGCTCGTTAGCATCATTAAGGACGACGAGAAGCCCCGTGGAATACGTCTCAACGGTGCCCCCTTTCCACCAAACGTGAAGATTACGTTTGGCGATGACGATGACGATGACGACGACGATGAAGAAGATGATGAAGAAGATGATGATGACGAAGAAGAGTACGAGGACGATGACGAAGATGGGGGCTAGGGCCAGGGCATAGGCCCTCGCATTATCGGAACACGGGGTAGCTGCTGAGCTACCCCGATTTACATGCCGTATTAACCTGATGTCGGGTAAAAGCGCTTACTCCGCACGTATTATCTCATCTAGGATAGTCCCATTTTCATATGACGCCCTGATTTCCGAAAGCAGGCTTTCATAGAAGGAAACAGCTGCTTGTTGCCTTTCGACTGCGATCTCTCTGCCACGGGCCGTATAAAACTGGTCGTAGAGTTTTTCCAGCTTATACTTGTATTCCTGCAAGAATGAGGGGCTAGCATCGTTACTGCCATCGGAGGCTGTACCATCGGGTAACAGTGAATAGAGAGGTTCGGAAAACTGCCCATTGTAAAGAATGGTTCGGGCGATGCCAAGGGCTCCTGTTGCATCAATCTTATCGGCATCAAAAAGTATTTTGGCCTCTATGCTGGCAGGAGGATAATCTGTGCGAAACCTATGGGTCAAGATACACCCGCTAACATGCTGGGCTTTATTGATGTCCCAACTCAGGCCAGTGAGAAACTGGTGCGCCTTTTCACTGCCAACTTGTGCATGGCAGAGTTCAGGGTCCTGGAACTGCTCTTCCCTACCGATATCGTGCAGTAGGCACGCAGCAACAAGAACGTCATAATCGATATTTTCTTCGTACTGAGCTATGTCTAGGGCAACATAGAGCACCCGGTAAATGTGTTCCTTATCATGGGCGCTGCCCGCAATGCCAGATACCATATACCGCTCAATTGCTTCGTACGCTTGCTTGATCAAAGCCTCACCTCCGAGCGTTACTAACTAGGAACTACAGTCTGCCTCGTTTAGCCGATAATAGTCTTTGTTCAGGAAAAAAGCAGCTACCCCACCGATGCCAATATGGGAACCTAAGACGCAACCGACAGTGTTAATAACGAAATTGCTGGAAGAAAAACGCTCCTCTATCATCGCCTTGAGCTTAAGGGCCGATTGTAGATCGTCGGCATGATTGATTGCTATTATTTGTTCTTGCAGGTTGCTACCACGTTCTGCCATAAGCTCCACGATACGATTCATGGCCTTTGCTTTACCCCGTACTTTCTCGATAGGAATCATACAACCTTCCTTGACATTAAGTATGGGCTTGACGTTAAGTAAGGTGCCGACAAACGAGCTTATGCGGTCTACTCTGCCGCCGCGAAATAGGTATTCTAAGTCATCCACTGAAAAAATGTGCTCTGTATGGCGACACTGTAACGTGATTGCAGCCACAATCTCCTGCAAGGGTTTCCCAGCCTGAGCCATTTTAGCGGCTTCCCACACGGCCAATCCTTGAGCTAGCGCGCCGCACTCGCTATCGATTATCTCAATTACATAGTCTGGGTGCTCGCTCTTGACGTGCTGGGCGGCGAGCCGAGCAATGTTACAGGTTCCGGACATCTTAGAGGAAAAGGCTATATATAGGCATTGTTTACCCTCTTTAGCATATCTGGTGAAAACCTCTACGAACTGTAATGGGGTGATTTGTGCCGTTTTGGGCATCACTCCCTGCCGCATCTTTCGGTAAAGCTCTTCGGGTTGCATAGTCTCTCGGTCAAGATAATCAACGCCTTCGAGCAATACATGAAAAGGAACCATTGCGATATCATTTTCGCTGATTATTTCATCCGGTAGGTCGCAAGCACTGTCTGTAATGATCTTGATACTCACTCATTGCACCTCCTAGGCTGCTAATACACGTAGCCGCAAGTTAATTCTCTCACAATGGGTTTGGTTGTCAAGTTAGAAGTTTTTCGACAGCTTAGTAGGTGTATTTTAAGATGCTGCTAATGCCAATCATACGCTTGACTCAGCGAATGTATGTTCTATACAATGGTATGGGATTGTGAAATGAGCGAAAGGTTGGAGTTGTTGATGAATGTTGCCATATCCACTGAGCAAGCGCAACGCTTTCTGATTCGGCGTCAAAACTTTGTAGCCTATGGTAGCCCCTTTGCTGGGCGGGAAGGCGTCGCGCATGCCTTGCAGCAAATGGAGGCTGTGCAGATTGACCCCTTGTGCCCCTTTGAGAGAAATCACCACCAGGCACTGTATAACCGGGTTCATGGCTATCGGCCCGAGTGGCTCGACCAACTACTCTATCAAGACAACAGAGCCTTTGAGTATTATTGTAATGCTCTTTGCGTCTTGCCTATGGAAGATTATCCTTACTTCAAATGTGCTATGCAGCAGCAACAGGTGGTCTTGGCACCTAGGGTGAATACTGATATGCAAGAGGCTATGCAGCAGGTAATGCAACACATTGCTCAGCAAGGCGCGACTTCGTCGCAAGAATTCGACTCAGGAAAGAAAATCTCAGGTTGGTGGGATAACGAGCTTGCGGCTCGTACGAAGATAGAAAAGCAGGCCTTAGACTATTTGCACCTTACCGGAAAACTGCTAATCAGTAGTCGCACCGGCAATCAGCGCAGTTATGATCTGCCCGAGAGGCATGTTCCACCAGCCCTATTTGAGCAGGTAATCGATCAAGCTGCCTGGCAACGCTTTGCCATGCTCAAGTTCTTACGTGCCTATGGCTTGAGCCAATTGGGTCTCTTCCGTTTTGGCTGGCATAATGCACCTAAGGCTGAGAGAAAGCAGTTGCTCGCGAATCTAGTCGAACAGGATGAAGTGGCCCGAGTCAGTATTGAGGGAGTGAAGAGAACATACTACTGCCTAGCAGCAGACTTGCCCGAGTTATTACAAGCTACTCCCCTATCTCAGAGTGAAGTAGCTGTAATTCTAGGTCCTCTAGACAATCTGCTTTGGGATCGCGATAGGCTAGAAGACTTTTGGGGATTCAACTATCGTTGGGAAGTCTATACGCCGGCATCTAAGCGCCAGTATGGCTATTACGTAGTGCCCGTTCTTTACGGTGAGTGGTTTGTGGGGCGTATTGAGATGCGTGCCGATAAGGAACAAGGTGTTTTACGGGTTGACAACCTCTGGCTTGAACCGGGTCATGATGCTGCGTTACCGGCTTTGCGCAGGGCGGTTGAGCTGGAGGCGCAGTACCTGGGTTTGACCAGGACTTTTGGTATCTAGTCTAGCCCAGGACTCATATGGCACGAAAGGGACTATTCCCTTCGTGCCACACCAGTTTGGCTAGCGATCTTCGCTCTATTTGAGCTCGGTATGTTGCTTCACGCAGACGCCATCGTCCCTACAGTAGAAGGTTGGCATGGAGTTATCGTCTTTACCATACAGGGAGCGGGAAACCGATAAGCGTCCGTCGGGATCATGCCATCTGGTCTCAACCACGATGAATTGAGTGTCTTTCCGAGGCACAAGGGTGCTTGGCACTTCGGTCGGCGCATATTCTGCTGATTCTAGCCAATTGTAGCCCTCTCCCATTTGAATAACGGCAATTTGCTCGGGCGGATGCATGGTGGACAGAGACAGCTTGACGGAAGTCGAGGCTGACTTCGCCTTACCATTTTCAGTGATTGTTACGGTTTCTTTTAGAGTTGTGGACCACTGCACCCCTTCAGCGTCCGAATCACTGCTATGCATCAAACCGTTGCCGGCTGTCACATAGACGCTTCCGTCGGTGCCTTGGTACACCGGGTTAATATACCAAACAACGCCCGAGTGACGTGTAGATAAGTGTACAATCCCTTCCATTTCAATCGTTTCTTCGTTGTCTTTGTAATGGAGACCTGTATGGACGTCGCTGATGGCTGCGTCTGAGCCTGTACCGGTGTAGCTTTCATGGTCCTCTGTTGCCGGAACCGTGGCAGTGAAGAAAGAAATTCCCTCTATATCCTGAAAAATATATTCCTTGGCAGTAGTTGTTGCACCCGTTTCTTCGTTCGTCAGGGTGCGGTCTACCAGGGTAGCGTATAAGCGGCCCTGTGGCCGATTTGTGGGTATCCACGAGTCTATTGGGCTATTGGTTTTTTTCGCTCCCGAAACAATCTCCTGCAGCCGCATATTTGCGCCACCCAGGTCAAGATGACTTGTGGTAAGAAAGACGCCAATCAGTCTGTCTTGGCTTTCCTCGCCATCCTCACGGGCAAGCTGACACCCGGTTAGGGCGAAGATGGTGAATATCGCAACGGTTACAAGGCATAGGGCGCCTAGTTTTCTACTCTTCATCGTCAGCCTCCAAATTTCCATCGAATTTTAAGATATCCCCCACATCACAACCGAGGAAGTAGCAAATCCTGTTGATGGTGTTGAAACGCACCCCTTTTGCCTTACCACTGCGCAAAATGGATAGGTTAGCCTCGGTGATGCCGACCAAAGCGCTCAATTCTTTCGATGTCATTCCCCGTTCCTTTAGCACATCCTCCAGGTATACCTTTATCGCCATGTAGAGACCACCACCTTAGATGAACATGCTGTTGTCTTCTTTAATCCGTTTGCTATCCTTGATGTACTGTGCCAGCAAGAGCGTTGCTAGAACAAAGATGATCGAAAAGAGCGGCACCTGAACCACGCTGTTTACTACCCGGAGGTTCTTAAGGAATAGGAGTTGCAGCAGATTGAACGCGAGGTTAGAGACCACGCCTGCTACGAGCGCCAGTCCACAGAATCGTGAAAGCTTTTCGGCAGCCATAACAGCCCCCTCGGAATAGCTATCGGCAGCCTGTTCTTGCAGCAGGTCCAATACGGCAAAGACCACCAGGATGTTCATCGCATAAGGTAAAGCGTTCACCAAGTACTGCAGAACAAGGAAGAGATAGCTTGTGCCAAGCCCAAGGCCGTCAGTATTGGCGGCACCTAGTGCCTCCCACGAATCTAGAAGATTGCTGAAATAGGCCCCGAATACCATAAACACAAAGAGCGCGTTCAGGATGTAGAGCAATATGGCCAGATATTCCTGCAGTCTGTGGCTGGATCTGGCTGCAAAAAAGGAGCGCAGAGCCCTTAGGACGATATATCCGGTTAAAACAGAGTAGGCAACGCTGCCTAGGAGGGCTGTGCCGGAATCCATAGCGGCTACACCATGGGGCAATAAGCCGGGGTTGATCGCGAAGTAAAGCACGATAAAGAGTATGACGCTCAGTATAGCCAATAGGGCATCCTCGGGGTAGAGCCTGCGCTTTCTCCGTGCTAAAACCAAAGCTACTAACGGCGTAAGACAGAAGGCTGCGTAGATGACTATAGCAAGCAGGTTACCGTTCTGTCCCGATAGCGATAGTTTTCTTAGGCCCAGCCCCAGCTGCTGAAAAGGGAACGCCATGAGCGTGGAGAAGGTCCGGGGTATCATCTCCCCAATGGCAGAGCCGCGAAGCAATGTTGCGCGGGCGAAAATAACTAATAGACAGAGTGCCGCTTCCCATCCGAGCAATACATGCATGACTTTACGTTTCATGGGCTACCTCCCAAATTATCGTTTAGCAATAATCGTTGCTCTTATTTTAGTCCAGGAATTATCGTTTGTCAATAATCGGGATGATTTTTGTCAGAACAAAGCCTACAGCTGCCGCTAACCCGGCATGGTATAATCATATTTGTTCAGTCTTGCTACAGGAAGGGGTTGGTCGGGGGCGCAAATCGATAGATAGATACAAGTGGGTAGTATGGACCACGCTTGCTATTGTCTTGTTACTAGTGGCTAACCTGATTAAGGAGCAGCCGCAGGCAGGGGTTGCAGGAGGAGTAAGTGATGACTAAGCGTCCTCCGATTTTTGTCAGCGCCTGTTTGACAGGCTTCCCCTGTCGTTATGACGGTCAAGGTAAGCCTAACCCCGAAATTATGGCTCTAGTGGCTGCCGGCTTGGCCATTCCTGTCTGTCCCGAACAATTGGGCGGCCTCCCTACCCCACGCTCAGCTGCTGAGATAGTCGGAGGCGATGGCCATGATGTTCTGGCTGGCAAGGCGCGAGTAATTAATGTCGTCGGCGATGATGTCACCGTACAGTTCGTCCGCGGTGCCGAGACTGTTGCCAAGTTAGCACGGCTCTGCGGGGCAGAAGTCGCCATACTGCAGGATCGTAGCCCTTCATGCGGCACTAGCAAGGTTTATGACGGTAGCTTTGGTCGTCAATTGCGCCCAGGACAAGGGGTGGCAGCAGCTAAGCTGTCAGAGCTGGGTCTGGAAGTTCGAGCGCCAAATGTCCATTAAGAACACAACTAAAGGCAAATTAAAGCCCAAGCTCAATCGAGAGCTTGGGCTTTAATTCATAGGCATAACATGCGATTAATGGGTGCTATAAATCATAACGAAACTTGATGATAGCAGCCGATAGGCGTTCGTAAGTTCGAATTCGGGCTAAGTTATCGCTACGTTCAAAGATGAAGAAGGAAATGGCTTCCCACATGAAAAACCAGCTACCAACCGTTAGTCCTTCCGCAACAATAGCCAGGGCAAAGTTATGTTGCCAGATGTTGAGCAGGTAGGTAGATGATAAGAGTGCGACTGCTGTTAAGATATGATTAAGCATGCGTTGGTAGGCTTTAGCTAGAGTTCTACGTTCCACCCCTGCGTAAAATTTGTAGTAGTTCTTGACCACGGTGGAAATGAGGCTTTCCTTTTCTTTGTCCATTTCTTGTTTTGGTAAGTAGAACACCAGGTCCAAGCCATAGCGTATAGGGATTTCGGCAGAGCTTTCCTCTAGGAAGAAAGCTAGCTCGGGGTCCATATCCCGCTTGCGATAAGTGGCATGATCCCACTCGTTGAAAACATCGCCATACTTATCTAGCGCAATTTCTATGATGAAGTTACCGGTCACTGGGTTGCGTTCATATAAGGTGCTAATTGGTTCGCTTTTCATCAGAGACTCCCATTCCTAGCGGCCTCATCGGCCAGTTTGCCATACTCAGAATATACCATTCGCCTAGGGAGAAGCCAAGTAGTTGATTTAGTTAACCTTCGCCTGGAACAAGCGATAGGCAACAGTATTCAGTATGACTACGTAGGCCAAACCAATTAGTAGATAGGCAATATAGCTGAGCTGGAAAGTACGGCCTGGTAGCATGGCCACTGCTAAAGCCTTGGCTGGCCAAAAGCCTGGCACGAAAGCAAAGAGGAATTCCTTTTTATCGAAGAACAGTAGGCTGACAACGGGCAATATCAGGAGTACTCCTGTCCCCTTGATGGCTGCAAAGCCTTCGATCTTGTTGCTGGCAACAGCGTTAATTAGGAGTGCAGTAAGTGGTGCGGCACCTGCTGCTACAAAAGAAACACCTATTAGCGTGCCAGCCGATACCTCTGCTAAACGGGAGAACCAGATGATAAACACGGAACTGAAGAAGCTGAGTAGGAACACAATCAGCAACTTGATTCCGATGAAGAAATCGACGCTTAAGGGCGCCACTTTTATGGCTAGCAGAATGTTATCATCGCGATCCTCTAGGATAGAGAAAGCTGCTATAGCCCCAAAAATTAGCGGTGTAAACAGGGCTAGCGCTCCTATTATTAAGTAGTAGTAATAAGCCAGTGTGATGTTGCTGCGCGCCTCTATCAAGGGAACTAGCCAGCGGGCTGCAGCTGCGAAAATTAGCGGGTAAATGATAAAGAAAGCGAGCAGCGAGTCACGAGACCACTTTTTCAGCTCATAACTGACATAGCGTAGCTGAAACATTCTATGCCCCTCCCTTCGCGGCATACACGGGGAATTGCTTGCGAATCACTGCGTACAAGAGGCCTCCCAGGATCACCAGATAGCAAATCGCTGACCAGAGCTTACTGCGGTCCACTGTAATTGACGCTGCTTGTAGTAATACCAGGGTGTGTTGTATCGGGTTAATATATTGCCAAGCAGTTAGCCATTTGGCTTCTAGGAGCCCAGTAAGTTCGATCACTGTGGGTATGATAAACACCAGCATGAACTTGAACATTGCCATCAGTAAGTCGGTGAAGTCTTTTGCAGAGTAGGTCATGAGGATACCCAATTGGCCGAATACAAAAGAAACGAGCACTACGGCAGCTGATATGCCTAGGACATTGATGTCCAGGCTCT
>ENA-UOOR01003374-UOOR01003374.1-fermentation-metagenome-genome-assembly--contig:-NODE-3374-length-14227-cov-3.894722_pt1 | contig 14227 bp, 8 predicted proteins | sample MGYA00245780_ERZ724029 | MGnify/ENA primary metagenome ERZ724029 (study PRJEB28704, sample SAMN03018315) | fermentation metagenome | biome: anthropogenic terrestrial biome; feature: soil; material... | reverse complement strand
TTCCGTCTATAAGAGAAGGATTGTCTGTATCAATGATGGAAGCAATGGCAGCAGGGTTACCTGTTGTTTGTTCTGAGATTAGAGGGAATACGGATCTGATTAAAGATGGCGAAGGTGGATACTTGTTTAAACCAGAGAATGTAAGTGAAGTAGCTAAAACAATTAAGAAAGTTATTCATAATAGTAAAAGTCTTGGGAATGTCAACATTCAAATTTCTAAAAAGCATGATGTAGATACAGTGGATAGTATTATGAAGGATACGTACATAACGACTATAAAGAATGGGTGAGCATTGATGAAAAAGGTACAAGTACTGATGTCAACATATAATGGTGAAATGTTTATCCGTGAACAGATTGATAGTATAATAAAACAAGACTATTCTAATATAGAGCTTTTAATCCGCGACGATGGTTCAACAGATGGGACGATTCATATTATTGATGAATATGCTACTAAATATAATAATATAAAATATTATCTTGGAAAAAATCTTGGATCATGTCAAAGTTTTTTTGATTTATTAATAAATGCTGATACAAACTCAGATTATTATGCATTTGCAGATCAGGATGATTACTGGTTGCCTAATAAGATAAGCAGAGCAATTGAAGCAATCGAAAAAGAAAATATACATAAGTATCTAATGTATGCAAGTAAAGCAATAGTAGTAGATGAAAATTTAAATCCTTTGAAATCAAAAAATAGAAAAGAACCTATAATACCTGGTTTTGGAAATGCATTAGTTGAAAATGTTTGTATTGGTTGCTCCATAGTGTTTAATAACCAATTATTTAATTTAATAATAGACAAAATTCCTAAAAATGCATTTATGCATGATTGGTGGCTATATTTAGTTACATCCTGTTTTGGTGAAATTATATATGATAATGAATCATGCCTTCTATATAGACAACATAATAATAACGTTATTGGAATGAAAGATGGTTTCGTTGCTCATTGGATAAAAAGATTTAGTAATTATGGAAAAATGAAGAAAATACGTGAACTTCAGCTTTGTGAATTTAACAATTTATTCTCTCTAAATGATAATAAACAGAAAATTGTTAAAGATTTAATTCAAACAAAACACAGCATCAAAGCTAGAATAATCGTTTTAAAACTAAAAATAATATATCGTCAAAAACTTTTGGATGACATGGTATTTAAATTATTATTATTATTGAATGGTTATTAGAGTGTACTTTATTTTTAATTTGAAAGTATAAAAGAAAGGTAATAAACATTGTGAAACTTATAAAAGAATTATATGCATATAGAGAAATGATATTTAGTTTGGTAAAGAAAGATTTGAGAGGACGATATAAAGGCTCTGTATTAGGCTTTTTATGGACATTTATTAATCCCCTATGTCAAATTATTATTTATACATTAGTTTTTTCTGTAATTATGCGTTCAGGAATAGAAAAATTTTATTTATTTCTTATAGTTGGTCTTATACCTTGGATTTTCTTTAGCTCTTCCATAAATGGAGGAGCAATTTCGATATTAACACAACAAGATTTGGTTAAAAAAATATATTTTCCGAGAGAAGTTTTACCTATATCATATGTTACAAGTTCGTTTGTTAATATGTTATTTAGTTTTATAATAGTTTTTATAGTACTTTTTATATCAGGTGTAGGTGTTAACCCGAGTGCTTTAGTTTTTTTACCAATTGTAATGATTGTAGAATATATCTTAGCACTAGGTATTGCATTAATAGCTTCTGCCTGTACTGTTTTCTTTCGAGATTTAGAGCATATTTTAAGTATTATAACAATGGCATGGATGTATTTAACACCGATTATGTATTCCGTTGATATGGTACCAGAAAAGATAATCCAAATATTTAATTTAAATCCAATGACACCAGTTATCATAGCATATAGAGATATTTTATATTATAAAAAGATTCCTCAAATAGAAACATTATTGCAAGCAACAATAATTGGAATTACAATATTGATTATTGGTACTTTAGTATTTTCAAGATTACAAAGAAATTTTGCGGAGGAATTATAATGCAACAGGATAATGTTATTGAAGTTAGAAATGTTAAAAAGAAATTTAAAGTTTACTTTGATAAAGGGAGCAGTTTAAAAGAAAAAATTCTTTTTCAAAATAGAAATAGATATGAAGATAGATGGGTACTGAATGGAATAACATTTAGTGTAAAAAAAGGTGAAGCAATTGGATTAATTGGTAAAAATGGTTGTGGTAAAAGTACAACTTTAAAATTGATAACCAGAATAATGTATCCAAATGAAGGTGAAATAGAGATTAAAGGAAGAGTGTCAAGCTTATTAGAGTTGGGGGCAGGGTTTCATCCTGATATGAGTGGTAGAGAAAATATATATACAAATGCATCTATCTTCGGGTTAACAAGAAAAGAAATTGATATGCGTATGCATGATATTGTTACGTTTTCAGAATTAGAAGATTTCTTGGACAACCCTGTCAGAACTTATTCTTCTGGTATGTATATGAGGCTAGCATTTTCTGTGGCAATTAATGTTGATGCTGATGTATTATTGATAGATGAAATATTAGCAGTAGGTGATGTTAGCTTTCAGGCAAAGTGCTTTGAAAAGTTAAAAGAAATTAAAGCCAATGGTACTACCATTGTAATTGTTTCTCATTCTATGGGTCAAATTGAACAAATATGTGATAGAGCGATATGGTTGGAAGATGGTTTAATCAAAGAAGAAGGTATTCCTAAATTCGTTGGAGAACATTATTTAGCTACTATGGAGAATCAAAGGCTTGAAAAAAAAGAAGAAGAGTATCAAAAGATATTTAAAGAAAAAAAGCTAGAAGAAATTAATAATATAGAAGTTTCTGAATTCGAAAGTAAATTAAATGATGATGAAGAAGAAGCAGAAATTAAAATAGAAAAGAAGAAAAAAATACTATTACCTGCCTTTTGCAATAGCAGAGCAGTAAGAAGCGGCAATAGAATAGTAGAATTTACTGAAGTTCAAATGTTAAATTCCAAGGGAAAAGAAACAATGGTATTTAGTACTGGGGAGCAAATGTTGATAAAAATGCAATATGTTTGTCATCAAATTGGTACAAGCTGTAATTTTACTATAGGAATAACACGTGATGATGGAGTTTATTGTTATGGTTCTAGTGTTCTTCTAGATTCAAAGGAAGTAATAATTGCAAAGGAGATTGGAGAAGCTACGATTACTATAGAATATAATAGATTATTACCAGGGAAATACTTTTTGGATATTGGAGCACAAGCAGAAGATTATTTACCATATGATACAATTTGTAGCGTTAAAGAATTTCAAGTAACTGTACCTGTTATTAATGAATTTGGTATATTAAGTATAGAACATAAATGGAAAGTTGATGGCAATGCTATCAAGCAAAAAAATAGTTAATGAGGTAGAGCTAAAGGAGTATATTATGAGAATCATATATTTCGCACCAATTGCCTTTAATGGTTTAAAGCAGAGGCCGCAACATATTGCGGAATTGCTGTCGAAAAGACATGAAATTTGGTATGTAGAGCCAACAATAAGCTTAATGAGATATATTTTAAAAGGTGGGCGAAGTTATAAAAAAGAAAAATATGATATTAATTCTAATTTACATATTATAAAGTTAGATGGTAAATTTACTGCACATATTAGTTTACAGGTTATTGATTATTTTAAGCTTAATACTGTATCTGAAAAAATTCAATTATCTAAAATAATAGAAAATTGTGATGCTATATGGGTAGGTTATTGCGGTTGGTACGATATTATATCTAATGTTAATGATAAAAAGATTGTATATGATAAAATGGATGACGATGCAAGTATTACACAAAATAAATTATTATGTAATCTAATACAGGCTGTGGAACCAAAGCTCATAAAAAAAGCTGATGTAATATTTGTAACCGCTATTAAATTTTATCAAGAATTATCTTTAAAAAGAGGTAATGTTTATTATGTACCTAATGCATTTAATAAAGATATTGAATATAATGCTCAAACTAAGATTAAGAACGATTCCGGTAATATAATATTTGGATACGTTGGTACGATAGCTCATTGGTTTGATATGAAAGCAATCGAAATAATATTAGCTGCAAATGAAAAAAATTATGTACATTTAGTAGGACCACTTCATATACCCAAAATAATGCATGATAGAATAAAATATATTGGAGAAGTACCCAAAAAAGAAATAGGTAAATATATAAACTCGTTTGATATATGTCTATACCCTTTTGTTCAAAGCACTTTTTTAGATACTATAGATCCTGTTAAAATTTATGAATATTTAGCTTTGAATAAGCCTATTATTGCAGTTGATAGTGTTGAAACTAGAAAATATGGTAATTTAATAAATAGATATCACAATTATAATGAATTAGAAAAAATATTACAATTAAAGTTAAGCCTACCTTTTACTACCAAAGAAGAATGTGTAAGATATTTGGAAGATAATACTTGGGAAAAAAGAGTGGAAATGATTGAAGAACATTTATAAAAAGAGGTGTGAAATGTCAGAAGAAAATATTAATACAAGAGAGTATTGGAATAAGAGATTTGATACTGATTGGAATGAATATGGTGGAAATCAACAAACAGAATTCTTTGCTAAAATTGCATGTAGTATGTTTCCAGAATGGTTTGTTAGAGATATAAAGTTGAAACAATATACATTCTGCGATATAGGATGCGCCTTGGGTAATGGAGTTGATATTCTATCTAAATTTCTTGGTATTCGAGCAAGTGGAATCGATTTCTCTGAAGAAGCTATTAAAATAGCAAAAGAAATGTATCCACAATATGCATTTTATAGAGATGATGTAACAGATTTATCAGAAGACAAAATGTATGATATAATTTATTGCTCAAATGTATTAGAACATTTTGCTAATCCATGGGATATTGCAAATAATATATCAAAAATATCCTCCCACTACTTAGTATTATTATTTCCATTTCGAGAAAAATTAAATATAAGTGAGCATGTTTATAATTTTGACACAAATTTAATTCCATTATATATTGATAATTTTAATTTAATATATGTTAATACATTTAATGGAAAAGAAATTGAAAACTCATTCTATCCTGATCAACAGATATTTCTAATTTATTCTAATAGTGAAACAGATATAAAACTAGCTAATTTGAAAGATATATCTAATGGAATTTCTTGTGCCGAATTGAGTGATTCTCTTAGAGAAGTTAATAAATTACAAGGTGAGAAGTATTCATTACAAAATGAAATTAATGATTATAGTAAACAAATAGAAGCTATTAAAAATGAATGTTCTAATAATATTGAGAATTTTAATAAACAAATTGAACTACTAGAATTAAAAAACCAAAGTCAAGAGAAACAAATAGTTGAATATTCCGAAAGAGAAAAAAAATTAAAAAATGAAATAACTAATTATAATAAATTAGAAGAAGAACTAAATGATTTAAAAAGTAAAGAGTCTTATTATGTTAATTTGGAAGCCAATTTAAGAAATGAAATAGAACAATTAAGAATACATGATAAAGAAAATGAAGAAATAGTAAAAAAAGCATTAAATCAGTGTAAGAGTATGACTTATTCTCGATTATTCAAATTAGTTCACTTTTTAAATAGACTTTTGTATCAAGGAATAAAAGGAACTAAATTAGAAAGAAAAAAATTTAGAAAATGGTTATATTCTCGTTTAGTTGGTGGTGGTGATGCAGATCATAGATTTCATCCCCTATTTTCAATAATTAATATTTTGGAATCTTATTTTATGGAAATTTCATCCGCTCCAATTGTTTCCAATAAAAGTATTACTTTAAATAATGATATAGATTGCGAATTGACTATACATTTAAGAAATGAAGAAAATAGACTTAAAACAAAAAGTAAAAAGAAATCAAAAGAAGTATGTAAAATTGAAGAATTAATTAATAGCCAAGATTATAAGGGTATCTTGATATATCCACATGTAGTTTATTGGGAACCATTGCAAACGCCTCAACAACTGCTGAGAGCTTTTGCGAAACAAGGGTGGTTATGTTTCTTTTGTGAGCATCCAAGCGTAAAAGATTGCTTTAGAGAGATTGAACCCAATTTGTTTATTACATATGAGAAAAATTTACTTGAAGCAATTGGCGATAAGCAAGCAACTATATTATTAACATGGTTAGGATCTTTATCATTTGTGAATCAAGTTAGTAATAAGATAATTTGGTATCATATTCTAGACAAATTGGATATTTTTCCATACTACGATCAAACATATCTAGAATTACATAATCAGGCTATTAAAACTGCAGATTATGTAAGCTATGTTGCTAGACCACTACTAAATTGTATAAAAAATAGAAATGATACAATCTATTTACCTAATGGTACAAATCCGGATGAATTGTTGAATCAACATGAGGGATTTATTCCAAATGATATGATTAATATTGTTAATACTGACCATAAAATAATCGGATATTATGGTTATATAGCTGAGTGGATGGATTATGATTTAGTTGCTGATGTAGCAGTGGCTCGTCCAAATTATGAATTTGTATTTATTGGAAAGGCAATATACGATACATCAAAAATTGATAAATTACCTAATGTTCATCTACTAGGTTTAAAGCCATATAACGAACTTTCTGATTATGCCAAGTTATTTGATGTAGCTACAATACCATTTGTTATTAATGATATGATGGATTGCGTCTCACCCATTAAGTTTTATGAATATTGTGCTTTAGGACTACCAGTTATAACTTCAAGAATGAAAGAAATGGAATCGTTTGTCTGTAAGTATGTAGCTTGTTTTAATAATAGAGATGAATATTTATTTTATCTAGATAAATTTGTACAGGGAGAAATTAAAGAATTAGCAGTGCAACAAGCACCGTTTATAGCAAAAGAAAATACATGGATTTCAAGAGCTAAAAGGATGATTGAGGAATTTGATAGGAATCAACAAACTATATTATCCCAAGATTATGTTAATTTCGATATAATCATCATGTCTGTAATAGATTATGATTTTAGATATCAAAGACCTCAACATTTAGCTTCACGTTTTGCAAAAAATGGACATCGAGTATTTTATATTAATGCAAATCATTATAAAGAATCTTGTGTTACCGAAATTGAAGAGAATTTATTTATTATTAACCTAAATAATACTGATTTTTCAGCAATACATCTTACAGACTGGGAAAATCAACAAGAAAAACTACAAAGATATCTTGATAATATATTATATCAATATTGTATTAGAGATGCAGTTTTAATTGTAGATTATCCAAATTGGATCTTAGCAGCACAATATCTGAGAATGAAATTTGGCTTTAAGATAATAACTGATTATATGGATGATTATACTGGCTTTTTAAATCCGGCAGAAAAGCTTGTTGGTTCAAATTGTGTCAAATTACTAGAATTAAGTGATATGGTGATTACTAGTTCACAATTTTTGTATGATATAGCTAAAAAGTATAATACAAATATCGCAATAGTGCGTAATGGAACAGAATTTGAACACTTTTATACTTCACATATAAACATGGAAAAACGACAACGCAAAGTTATAGGCTATTATGGAGCGGTAGCACAATGGTTTGATTTAGATAAAGTTTGTTATTTAGCTGAAAATCTTAACAATTGCGATATTGTTATTATAGGTGAGGTTACAGAAGGAAGAAATAAACTTCAAAAATATGAAAATATTAAATTATTGGGTGAAATGTCATACAGTGAATTACCTAAGCATTTAGCATATTTTGATGTGTGTTTAATCCCCTTTGATACATCTACTGATTTAATCAAAGCTACTAACCCTGTTAAATTCTATGAATATTTAAGTGCAGGTAAAAAAGTAGTCGCAACTGAAATACCAGAGCTTGAACCATATAAAGATAAATATGTATATATGGCAAATGATAATAATAAATTTTTAAATTATGTTAAATTATGCTTAGAAGGTAGTGATACATTAGCAAATTCAGAAGAATGTATTGAGTTTGGAAAATCTAACGATTGGCAGGAACGATATGAATCATTCTCTTCTTTGTGTTTAAAGGCTGTTCCGAAAGTTAGTGTTATTGTTCTGACTTATAATAATTTGGAGTTAAATAAATTATGTATTAATAGTATATTAAACAAAACTGCTTATCCAAATTATGAATTAATAATAGTGGATAATAAATCATCTGATGGTACGATTGACTATTTAAAACAACTGGACAACCAAAATATATCTAATGTAAAAGTAATATTAAATGAAGTAAATAGTGGATTTGCTGGTGGAAATAATATAGGAATTAAAGCATCCACAGGGGACTACGTATTATTATTAAATAATGATACTCTTGTAACAAGAGGCTGGCTCACTTCATTAGTAAAGCATTTAGAAAATGATAAATTATTAGGTATGTGTGGGCCAGTCACCAATTCAATAGGCAACGAAGCTAAAGTAAAGGTTTTTTATAATTCATCAAATGAGATGAATATGTTCGCATATAATTATACATGGGAAAATATGGGCAGCAAATTTGAAAATCCTAATGTGTTAGCACTTTTTTGTACATTAATCAAAAGAGAAGTTATAGAAAAGTGCGGGATGCTAGATGAAGAATATAGAGTAGGTATGTTCGAAGATGATGATTATGCTGAAGCTGTTAAAAAGGTAGGGTATAAACTTACTATAGCTGAGGATGCATTTATACATCACTTTGAAGGTGCTTCATTTAAAAAGTTAGAGGATGCGGAATTTAGAAGAATTTTCGAAGAAAATAAGGAAAGATTTGAAAAAAAGTGGAATAAAAATTGGAAAGTGCATGATACAAGAGAAGGTGTAAGCTGGAATACAAATATTGATATAAATATACTAAATTAGAATTCAAATAATAAATTAATGTAATTAAATAATACATTGGTTTAAAGTTATTAATTAAATTTTGATGGAGGATACAGGTGAAAAAAGTAATGTTAGTTTTTGGTACGCGTCCAGAGGCAATTAAGATGTGCCCATTAGTAAAAGAACTTAAAGGAAGAAAAAATGTAAAAACAGTAGTATGTGTTACTGGTCAACATCGTCAGATGCTTGAACAAGTATTAAAGGCATTTGAGGTTAAGCCAGATTATGACCTATCAATTATGAAAGATCAACAAACTCTATTTGATGTAACTGTTAATATTCTTAACAAAATTAAGCCAGTTTTAGAAAACGAAAAACCCGATGTAGTATTAGTCCATGGTGATACTACTACAACATTTGTAACTTCTCTAGCATGTTTTTATTTGCAGATACCCTTAGGACATGTGGAAGCAGGATTAAGAACCTATAATATATTTTCACCTTTTCCTGAAGAATTTAATAGGCAAGCTACAAGTATAATCTCATCATTTAATTTCGCACCAACAGATTTATCTAAGCAAAATTTATTAAATGAAGGGAAACAAGAAAGTACAATTTATGTAACTGGAAATACTGCCATTGATGCATTAAAAACGACAGTAAGTGAAACATATAGCCATGAGCAACTTACTTGGGCTTCCGATAGTAGGTTAATAATGTTGACAGCACACAGAAGAGAGAATCTTGGTGAACCACTTTACCATATGTTTAGAGCAATTAAAAGAATAGTCGATGAATTTTCAGATATTAAAGTAATCTATCCAATACATATGAATCCAGTTGTTCGGAGTGCTGCCAAAAGCATATTAGGTAATCATGCTAGAATACATATTATTGAACCTTTAGATGTATTAGATTTCCATAACTTCCTAGCAAAATCATATTTAATTTTAACTGACAGTGGTGGCATTCAAGAAGAAGCTCCTTCTTTAGGTAAGCCCGTACTTGTAATGAGAGATACAACTGAACGTCCAGAAGGAATCAAAGCGGGTACGCTAAAATTAGTAGGTACAAATGAGGAGACAATTTATAAAGAATTTAAAACCTTATTAACAGATTATAATGAATATAATAGGATGAGCAAGGCATCAAATCCATATGGAGACGGATTTGCATGCAAAAGAATTGCTGATATATTAGAAAAGTCAATATAAGAATACACCACCATTCAATTTATATTATATAAAAGTAAATTAAAATATTTAATTACTTGGGAGGATAAGTGGAAAGTATGCTGGCATTAAAAAATAAACTAAGTTTTACAAATATGAGAATTTTATTTATTATAGTTTCCTCATTTTTTGTAATGTATATATACAATATTGCTATGGATACATTAATTATTTGCATGTTATTTATATCTTCGTATTGTATTGGAAGTTATTTTAAATTAAATATTTATAAAGTTAAAGTTCAAGTAATGATTCAAACTGCTATTGGGTTGGGGATTATAGGAGTAGTGATATATTATATTTTGCTTTTTGGATTTGGGAATAAATCAATATATATTTGCTTGCTTATCTTACCAATAATATTAAGGTATAGAAATATTTGTGAATTATATTTTAACAATAAAGATAAAATGCTTATAACGTTAAAATATTATAGGAGATACATTTATTTAATTCTTTCTTTGTTTACTTTTTACATTTTATATGGAAGTGCACCAATGGATAAGTATGATACATTAACAAAACATTTACCAATTACGGTTTATGCTGCACAATTAGGTGAATGGTATACAAATGTAATTGAAAGTTTGGTATATGGTGAAAGTATGTTGATGCAATATACATATTCTACATTGTTTTATACATTAGGTGCATATAAGGCTTTAGTATTATTTAATGTTGTATTATTTTTTATTGTATTCTTTACATTATTAGAAATAAGTAAAAACATTTATAATAAAACTAATTGTATATTATTAACTTGTGTATATTTTACTACACCTATGTTTTTTGAATTTTCAACAGTCTTTTATTTAGAAATATTACCATTATACTTTTTTTTTACAGCAGTCTTGATTGTGATAAATTTAAATAAAGATACTGTATGGAGAAATGTTATACATATGGCATTTTTAGTAGGATGTTCAATATTTACAAAACTTACAATATCATACTCTGCTTTAATTATTGGTTTAATTGCAATTTTTTTGTGTGTTAAATATGCAATAGTGAATACCCTACCAATAATAGCAATTATTAAGCGATTTATTTTTTGTTCATTATTACTATGCACTCCATTTATTACATCTATATTAATAATGTGGTATAAAACAGGAAATCCATTGCTGCCTGTATATAATAAAATATTTAAAAGCCCGTATTTTACTATTGATAATTTTGTTGATCCGTTTAATTCGAATCCACTAAATTTATCTATAAAATCATTGCTTGATATAGTGTTTCACACATCAAAAAACATTGAAATGAACGATGGTGGCATTGGAGTATTTCTGTTGCTTATAATAATTATTCCATTTGCAATTTTAATATTAAAGGATAAAAAGTTTATTGTATGGTCTATAGTACCCTTTGTCACATTTGCTATATCTTGTATATTTACATATAATTTAAGATATTCAATATCAATATTTATGTTACTTTTATGTATTATCATTATATCAGTGTCAATTTTAGTAAATAAATTAAAAGCAAAACAAAGGAAAGTTGTGTACTTATTGTTAGGCTTTATATTGGTTGCTCCTAATATTATTTATATTTATAAAGGATATTCAATAGAAGCAAAGATTTTGCCAAATGATAATATTACCCAAACTGATAATACTTCGGTTTTAGATGAAGTACCTAGTAATAAAAAGGTATTTTCGTTAAATGATCCATTTAAAGGAGATTTTGATGGCTTTTTTAATTCATATATGTGGCATAATACTTATACATTAGCCAAATTAGAAAGTGGAGAACTAGATTGGAAAAATTATATAAAATCATTTGATTATATCTTATATCAAAAAGATACACCATTAATAGACGAAAATTCTTATTTAACTGAATTAATAAAAAATAGTGATGAAGAAAGTTCATTAATAGAAAAATATAGTGAAAGTAATACACACATTTTATATAAAGTAAAAAAAGAAACACAAACATTAGAAATAATTACAGAAGAAAACTTTTCATATCCAAAAATTAGCCAAACATCAATACCTATTACTACTACAATTAATAATGAATGGGAGTATTATATTATAACACAAGAGATAGAAAATAAAAATAGGACGCCTATCACGATGAGATTTCAAATTAATTGGTATGATAAAGATGGAAAATTCTTAGATACAAATATAAATACATTTATAGTTAACAATGAAAAAGGTGTATTTATTTCAGAACCTATTAATAAAAATGAAAAAGCAAAATATGGAGTTGTATATTTTACAACACATAATGATGAAGAGGTTCTTCTCTATGGTTATAAGGTTGAAGGATATAAAAAGCAAGATAATTATATAGAAAATGAAAGTAAAAAATATTATTTTCGTGAATTATTAAATTAATGCTGTTAAAATATAGGTAATTGATAAATGTTTTTATCAGTTATTGTGGATAACTTTCCTTTATACTAGGAGAGAAAAAAGTCATTATTCAGAATTGTTTCTGAATTGACATAAATCATCAGATTTTGGGCGTACTTTAATAAGTTCAAATAAGAATTATGACAACTGAATATTTTTTCAGACAACTAATGGTTTTAAACTTCGAATGTATTGTGGACAATTCATTGCGTAAGCAACAATCACTGTCAACTGGCTGGCAATGCCTGCTAGGAATACATCTGCTTTTGTAGTAATGTGATTTCTGGTTTTCCTTCCGGCAATACACATGTTGATTTTGAAATGATTGATGGCACGTTCTACAATGGCTCTGATTTTGTAGGTGTCGTCCCATTCTTTAGAATCACGCTGGATGCCAGGAAACATGCGTAATTCCATGTTTTCATAAGTATAAGTTGTTCTTCCCTTTACAGCTGTGCTGCAGGGAGTTTTACAGTCACAGATCCATCCTTTATGATAATGCATTTTAGGGCAGCCCCATTTGGTTCGGTTAGCACGTCCTTTTTCAATTGTGGCACCATGGTATTTCATGGCAAGCGATGGATCATTTGGGCAGGTAGGATAACCGTATTCATTATAACCGACTTTTTTCAAAGTGCTTTCATTTCGTGGATTATAAGGAATCAAGGCTTTTGAAAAATGGAAATCATTTATCAGGGAACTGTAGAGTTCAGCTGAATCAAAAGAGAAATCACCGAGAAAAACATCTGGGTGAAAGTCTGGGTGAAGGGCAAAAAAAATCTGTAAGAACTGGAGCAAGAGCAGAAGCGTCACCAATGGATTTATCTTCATCAGGAGAGTCTGTTTTCTTTTCAACTGCCATATCTGGATGGGCAGATTTAAAGTCATTGTCGTCAATAAAAGAAATATGGCGAACAATGCCCAGACCATTTGTAAGAATAGCAAACTTGTCAGCGTAACAAAAGTGCCCATTAATGTACATTTGCTTTGCATCCGAACAGGAAGCAGCCTGTGAAGGCATGATACCATAAGCCATTTTATAAGAATCGACATCTGGGTTGCCTTTGTAATAAGCCTTGAGTTTTTTGATAAGCGAATTCAGAGTCTTAGGATTATTCTCAGTGACATAGAGCTCTATTCCAGAGGTGTCGAAGGTAAGCATCCCTGCAAGAGCAGAATCAATTACCTGGCAGATTGGTTCAGTATAGTCAACCATCTGCTGGAACATTCGCTCAATGTAAGGCTCGAATTCATGTTTAAATCGAGATAATAGAGAAGCATCCGGAACTTTTGTAAAGCCACAGAAATCCCGCAATTCTTTGCAGAGATTGAGGAAAAGAAGAAGCAGGGAATCCGTTGGGATGGAAAAGATTTTTTGAAGAACGAATGCAGAAAGAAAACCATGTAGGGAATAGATGCGGTTACGCCCAATGGAGAGGTAAAAAGCTGACTGGAATTCAAAGGGAATGAATTCATCAAGCTCAAAATGTTCTGAAAGAATCTGAAAGAAAGATGGAGTGTCTTCAATGAGCTGATTTTGACAGTCTAAAAAAGTTTCACTTAAAGTAATCTAATGATATTTAGTAGCCATAAATTTTCTCCTTCGCAAGTTTAAAAGATTGGTGTTGTTACCTCTATTATACACTTGCGGAGAGAAAATTTATACAGATTGAGAAAGAAAACCCAGTAAAATCAATGGGTTGTGGCGTTTGTAAAACGCCTACCTGTTAAAATAAGATAGGAGATAAGTTTGAAACAAAGAAGTAGCAGTAAGCCAATAAAAAAGAGTATAGCAAACAAG
>ENA-UOOR01003373-UOOR01003373.1-fermentation-metagenome-genome-assembly--contig:-NODE-3373-length-14228-cov-3.082551_pt1 | contig 14228 bp, 14 predicted proteins | sample MGYA00245780_ERZ724029 | MGnify/ENA primary metagenome ERZ724029 (study PRJEB28704, sample SAMN03018315) | fermentation metagenome | biome: anthropogenic terrestrial biome; feature: soil; material... | reverse complement strand
GCTTTTCCCGGAAGATGCCCGGCATCTTGGGGTCATCGTAGACAAGGCCCTGATAAGCTGTCACCCGAACGGCGATGTAGCTTCCCGATCCTGCCACAAACACATCGCCTTGGGATTGGTACTTGGTGGTTTTGCCGCCCCAGGTCAGCTGATAGCTCACCTTGCCCACCTTGGTGGTGACTCCTGCGGGATAATCGGTCCCCACGGGGATCTCTCCCTTAAAGGTGGCGGGAACGCCGGAGTTTGCGTTGGCAACCTGCTGCAGGGTGACGGTCTTGCCCTCAAAGGTAGCGGTCACTGTTGCGCCGGAGGGAGCTACACACTCTACCCCCAGATTTTCCCCGATCTTGACGCCGCCCTGTACGGCAGGGTACATGGAACCGGCAGTAATGATGCTGATGGGCTGCACCCCCGGCACCGCCCGGCGGGTGATGGAGACGGTGACGGTCTGGTCTCCCTGACGGACGGAAAAATGGTTGGCTCCCATGGCCAGCTGGACGTAGACGCCCCAGGTGCCTTTGGTTCCCATCCGCTCTACCTCCTGTCCGTCAAAGTAGAGGGGGGTGGAGGGGTTGGAGGTTCCCATGATATAATAGGAAGCCAAGGTGGTGGTGATGGCCTTTTCCGGGCGGTTGACGGCAAAGGTTAAACTGGGGCGTGACGGACCCCCCGTTGAGAGAGAGGGGGACCACCGACTGGGCCGCCGGGGAGTAGGCGCTGGCGCCCTCATGGGTGGAAGGTGGCTGAGTCGGTGAGCCGGCGGCCTCCGGCGAGTCTCCGGGGAGAGGTTCCTCCTCAGAGGGGGAACTCCAATCAGAATCCGGCTCCAAAGACTCTGGCTCCAAAGGCTCGGGCTCCCCCACTGGGGGCTGCTCCGGCTCGGCAATACTTACCGGCTGAGATGCCTCGGCGGAAGGATTGGACTGGATGCGGGGAGCACAGGCACTCACCGCCAGAAGGACGGTCAGCAACAAACAAAGGGTAGATATTAATTTGGTGTATGGCAGTTTCATCATAGCATTCTCCTAGGTCGTTTCAAGGGTATGTATGGATTACAGTTACAGAGAAAAATCTTCCGCTTCCAGCCGCTCCAACTCCAAGGGGCGGCGGGGAACCCGTGAGAGAGGGTCATACCGGAAGGAGCGGCAGGAAAAGTCTTCCTTGACGATTCCTTTTTTGTAGCAGTGGCGCAGCCCTTCGTCTTCGGTGGGATAGGCATTTTCGCAGTGGCGGCAGGCGGGCTGAATGCGGTTGCCGAACAGTTCGTTCATTGTTTGCTCCTCCTCCCATAAAGATTGTATGGAGTTCTACCGATATATAATATGACACCTGTATAGTGTAACATTTTTTTCGACAAAAATCTATCTGGTAAAACCTGTGGCGCACTGCGTTGACTTTTTTGCAGCCCATGGAGTAATATGAATACAGTACCCATCGGCCTATCATCTCATACCATTATAGTGTGGGGACAGCCGGAATTTGCTGCAAGCAAATAGGGGCCATTCTGAAACTTCAATCTCTCGGTAAATTCTACTGACAGCAAGGTTTGCTGCGCTAAAATGCTGGGAATACAGCAAGTATTCCTGCGCTTTTTGCCTTGCATCCTCTTGCTTTCAGCGAATTTCTCTTGGGTTTCCCGTTTTCAGAATGGCCCCGGACGGCGGCACGGCGGCCATCCGGGAGAAAGAGCAGGATGCCTATGGCAGAAATCACCAAAATCACAACCCCCATGGTTCCAAGGGAAAATCTGGGGTCCAACCGCCCTGTGACCGAGCAGGCCTTTCACCTGCATCATCCGGGCAAGGTCAACAAGGCGGAGCAGGACCGGGATGTGCGGGATCGGGAGGCGGGAGGTCAGGCCCTGCGGGAAACACTGGGCCGAACCGCAGTAGCTCCGCTGCTGCGGGGGACCAACGATGCCATTGCGCAGATTCAGAAGATGGTGGCCATGCTGCAAATGGGCATTGCCACCTCCGAAATTGTCGCCACCGACCCCATGCGGGAGCTCCTTAGCTCCCTGTTTGTCTCCCCCGACCGCCTGCTGGATTTGCTGCTGCAACAGGACGAAACCGGTATTCTTTTTCAGGGAGAAGCCTTTGATGTGCTGCGGGATATTCTGGGAAAGTTCCCCGACAACCCCGCCATCCGGGATGCGGTGACCAATCTGCTCAAGGCGTTTGAGTACAACGTCAATCTGGATCACTCCGTCAAGACCATCCTCTACCAGTGCGAAAACCTGCTGGACTATATGTTTTCCGGGGACCGGGCCCAGTTCGGGGAATATCTGGAGAAACTGGCGGATATGCTGATGCCGGACCACAGCCCCACCAGCCACGCTTTGGCAACCGCCGGACTGCTGGACTGGGAGGGCTGCTTCCTCACCCCGACAGGCCGGGCCTTCATCCGGTTACGGGGCAGCCCCTCACCGAGGAGGAACTAGCTCTGCTGGACCAGCTGCGCCGGGACCCGGGGCTTTCCGCCTACTCCGACAACCGTTTGGGAGTGGAGCCCTCCGAAGCCGCCAAGGTGCTCAAAAACAACCTCCTTCCCCTATTGGGGGAGGTGGTGGTCAAGTACCACCAGAGTGAAGGCATTCGGGACCTTGTGATGGTGGTGGTTCACAACATTGTCCGGGTGGATAAGGGCACGCCCGAGTCCTTGGAGGATGCAGTGGGCCGCCTGATCGACGCCCTGTCCCGGGTGGCCAATCTGGGGGATAACTTTGAGGCAAACCTCCACGAATCTTTGGTGCGGGGAGCCAACAAGGCCAGATTTTCCGAAAACGAGGTGCTGGGCAAGCTGGCCGCCGTGGTCTCCCAGACTCTGCACAACTCCGAGGCCACTCCGGTGGCTCTGCGTCAGGCCGAGAGCCTTCTCCTCTCCCTGCTGCAAAATCAAAGCTCTATGATGAACGTACTCCACTTTATCCTGCCCATGGAAACCCCCGACGGCCGGGTCTATTCCGAACTGTATGTGGACCCCGACAGCAGCCAGCGCCCCCGTGGTGGCGGCGAGGAGGAGCAGGCGAGAAAGATTTTTCTTTCGGTGGAAGCGGAATCGGTGGGTTCCATGGAGCTGCAGTTTTTGGAAAGCGGCCACAAGGTGGAGTTTTCCATGTGGTGTGCCGAGGGACTGGTGGAGCCTTTGCGCCGGATCAGACGCTCTCTGGCGGACTTAATGCTGGTTCACGGCTACACCCTCACCGGCTTTGAGGTGGATGAGCTGGTCAGCCATCACAGTATTGTTCAGGTGTTTCCCAAGCTGCTGGACAGAAAGGTGGGCATCGATGTCCGAATCTAATCGAGGCAAAAAAGGGCAGAACAACATTCGCAATATGAAGGTTGCCGCACTGAAATACAACGCGGACCACAACGCCGCCCCGGTAGTGGTGGCCGCCGGCAGCGGCTATGTGGCCCAGAAGATTGTGGAAATCGCGGACGAAGCGGGGATTTCCGTCTACCACGACGACACCGCCGCCACCCTTCTTTCGGGGCTTGGGCTGGGGCAGGAGGTTCCCCCCGAGCTGTATCAAATGGTAGTGGATGTCTATCTGGCGATCCTCACTGCCTCCCAAAGCGTAAAGCCCCCCCTGTAACCGTTGGAATCAAAAGTCATAAGCCCATACAAACAGAACTCAAATTCATCAAGGAGGCTATTATGAACAACGATTTTACCGGCATCCAACAACTTTTGCAGGCAGAGGATTCCAATGCCGACCTCGCCAACAAATACCTGACTTTTTTGGTGGAAAACCAAACCTTTGGGCTTTCTATCCGCAATGTCAACGGCATTATCCAAATGCAGGAGATTACCTCTGTTCCCGAGCTGCCCGCTCATGTCAAGGGAATCATCAACATGCGTGGGATGGTGGTCCCCATCATCGACGTCAACCTGCGGTTCGGCAAGGCGGAGCAGGCTTACAACGAGCGCACCTGCATCATCATTCTGGAAACCGAGCAGGGGCAGGTGGGCATCATTGTGGATGCAGTGAAGGAGGTTCTGGAAATCCCCCCCGCGGATATTTCCCCCCGCCCCGCCATGGGAGCCCAAAGCGCCAGCTATATCAACGGCATCGGAAAAATCGGCCCCAAGATTGTACTGCTGCTGGATTCCAAGCTGCTGGTCGGGCAGGAAATGGCCGACTACGGCGACATGCTCCCATAAAGTTCCACAGACCAAAGCTTGCCTTAGCAGGGGCGCTTTGGGCAGATTTAATTAAAAGTGGGCCAAAATCCATTTGTAGTTGACAAAGGCTTTTCGCCATGCTATGATAAATGGCAAGATATAAATAGTGCCAATGCGTTGATGGGGAATAGTACCCTGTCCAAGGACCTTCCAGAGAGCCGCGGCAGCTGGGATGCGGCAGGTCCGGGATGGAAGAACTCACCCCTGAGCAGCCAAGCTGAACAAAGTAGGCGAGGACGGATTTCCCCACCGATACAGGGGGAGCGCGTTGAGAAGGCTTTTGCCGTAAGACGTGACAGAGCGGGCATGGTAACATGTCAATGGAAGTGGTACCGCGGAAGTGTATTTGCAGCTTTCGTCTTCCTTTTGGGAAGACGAAGGCTGTTTTGTTTTCCCCTGAAATGCAAATAAATCTATTTGTATCAAGGAGGAGCGCTATGACTACCACACCCATTACAAAGCCGTTTACGGAGATTACCTTTGGCAAGCTGCTGGATGAGATTGCCTCCCGTTTTCCCGACCGGCAGGCTGTCAAGTATATTGACCGGGATTATGAACGTACCTGGAAAGAGTTTAACGAGGAATGTGACAAGGCGGCCAAGGGCTTTATCAAGATGGGGGTCAAAAAAGGCGATAAGGTAGCCATCTGGGCCACCAACGTTCCCGAGTGGCTCATCACCTTCTTTGCCACCGCCAAAATTGGCGCGGTGTTGGTCACCGTCAACACCAACTACAAGGTGTTCGAGCTCCAGTACCTGCTCAAACAGAGCGACAGCAAGGTGTTGGTGATGACTCAGGGCTTTAAAGACGTGGATTACGTGGAAACCATCTACAAGCTCCTGCCCGATCTGGGGGAATACTACCCCGGCACCTATCACAATAACGAATTTCCTTGCCTTCAGTCCGTTGTGTATGTGGGCGACCACAAGACCCCCAAGGGGATGTTCGCTTGGGAGCAGGTGGAGGAAATGGGCCGGGTCATTCCCGACCGGCAGCTCCACATGGTGGGGGACAGCCTCCATCACCACGACATCATCAACATGCAGTACACCTCCGGAACCACAGGGTTCCCCAAGGGAGTCATGCTCACCCACTACAACATCATCAACAACGGCATGTCCATCGGCGACCGGATGAAGTTCACCGAGGAGGATAAGCTCTGCATCCCCGTTCCCTTTTTCCACTGCTTCGGCATGGTTCTGGCCATCACCGCCTGCGTCACCCACGCAAGCGCCATGGTCCCTCTGGAATACTACAACCCCATCAAGTTTATGCAGGCCTGTCAGGATGAGGAGTGCACCGCTGTTCACGGGGTTCCCACCATGTTTATCGCCGTCTTTGAGCACCCGGAATTCCCCAAGTACAAGTTTCCCAAGCTGCGCACCGGTATTATGGCCGGGTCTCCCTGCCCTGCCAAGGCCATGGAGCTGGTCATCGAAAAGATGGGGATGAAGGACATCACCATTGTGTTTGGCCAGACGGAATCTTCCCCCGGCTGCACCCAGACCACCTGCGACGATGATTTTGAAACCAAAGTCAACACCGTGGGCCGTGCTTTGCCGGGAGTGGAGTGCAAAATCGTCAACACCGAAACCGGTGAAGAAATTGGCCCCGGAGAGGGTCAGGGCGAATTCTGCGCCCGGGGCTACAACATTATGAAGGGCTACTACAAGATGGAGGAGGCCACCCGTCAGGCCATTGACGAGGACGGCTGGCTCCACACCGGAGACTTGGCCACCGTGGACGAAAGCGGCAACTACCGCATCACCGGCCGCATCAAGGATATGATTATCCGGGGCGGTGAGAACATTTATCCCAAGGAGATCGAGGAGCTGCTCTACCGCCATCCCAAAGTCAAGGATGTGCAGGTGATTGGCGTGCCCAGCAAAATTTACGGCGAGGAAATTATGGCCTGCATCAAGCTGCGGGATTTTGTCAAGGAGTGCACCGGCGAGGAGATCAAAGATTTTGTGCGGGATAACATGGCTCGTCACAAGGTGCCCAGCTACGTGGAGTTTATGGAGGAGTTCCCCGTGACTGCCAGCGGAAAAATCCAGAAGTACAAAATGCGGGAATGGGCCATCAAGCAGTTGGCCCGGCAGGAAAAGGACAAAAGCGGCAAGATCGCGTAGAACCTTCCTCTAACAATACAAAACCACCTTGGATGCAGCGGAATACTGCAATCCAAGGTGGTTTTTTCCATGGGTAAGAACTATGGCCGGAACACCCTGCTGTTGTAGGCCATGGCAATCACAAGGTCCACGGCAACCACCGCAAGAAGGTAGTTGCCTTGCCGCAGAATCACCACCGCCGACAGGGAAAAGAAAAGGGTGGAAAACAGAATGCAGCCGGACAGGCCGGATTTTTGGAACAGAGTGGTCAGCAGCAGGCCGACTCCGATCAGATAGGCAGTAAACTGCATGTAAAAATCGCTGCGGATCACAAATCCCGGAATGAACAGCATGGGGAGGAACCACAGGGACCACAACAACCCGGTGATGATGGAGGAGCGCCAGAATCCACCCCGCACCGCCTCAATGCCGGGCTGGACGATTCTTCGCCAGCCGATTTCCCCGGTGCCGAACAACACCAGCATCATGGGCAGATAGACCAGCAGCTTCTTCACCGGGCCAAACGCACCGGCCACTCCCAAGAGAATGGCCAGCCCATAGTGGAGCAGCAGAAACAGCAGGGCGGGCAGCAGGCCGCGCCAGCCGTTTTCCGTTTGGATGGTGTCCTGCCACATTCCGCCAAGGCCTCCCAAATTTCTGCGGTCGAGGAGGTAGACTCCCACTGCCCCCGTCAAGGGGCCAAGGCAGCCCAGCAGAAACAAAGCAAACATCGGAATACTCAGGCTGGAAAAGGGCTGGCGGGAGGCAATGACTATGCCAAAGCAGAGGTAACTCCACCCAAAGGCAATCCCCAAAAATCGTTTGGTGTTTTGATCCATAGATGTCTCCCTGCCGGCAGGCGGGCTATGTGTCTTGGCGAACGCTGCCGTTTTTGTTGCACCCAGTATAGCATAGTTTCGTTTAAATTCAAAGCGGATTGCATAGATATTTCAAGCTGCGCATTTAGGAATATGGCATTTAAATGCAAGAAGGAGTGCGTCTTGCTGGCGGGCAGGCAAAATGATGTAAAAGACAGTTTCGTATCAAATATGTTATTTCAGTTACAAAGCAATCGTGGATGTTGTCCATAGTCCGTATAAATTTCTTGTAGAAAAGCCCAGCGCCTACAAAAATAGAATGTTTGATCTTTTGCATTTTGATCAATCTGACTATTGAATCCCAATAATGACTGTGATAGATTAAAGATAACGATTACGGAATCGGTTACGTAACCGATAAAGAAGGGGTTAAGAAGAAGGCTTATGGGGAGCAATCGGGTGACGCTAAAAGAAATCGCGGCAGATATGAATGTTTCGCGCACCACGGTACATCGCGCTCTTCACGGCAAGGAGGGCATCAGCGAAGAACTGCGGCAGGCTGTTTTGGCCCGTGCCGATGCCTTGGGATATACCACCAACTACATTGCCTCTTCCTTAAAGCGCAAGACCAAGCGGCTGGCGGTGGTTTTGCCCCAAAAAGAAGGGAACGGGCAATATTATCACAAATATTTTTGGGATGCCGTCGATACCTACCAAACCGAAGCCAGCAGCTTAAATGTCCAAATCGAGTATTTTCCCTTTGAAGAAGATAAAAATCACCAGATTCAAATTTTGGATACGCTGTTTAATAACGGCAACACTGAGTATGACGGTCTGCTGACCATGCCGATTCATAACGACGAGGATTTGCGGCAGGCGGTGGAGCGGTTTTCCTATAAAAATGTTCCCGTCGTGCTGATTGACAGCGACCTGAAGGACAGCGGCCGTTTGTGCTGCATTGCCCCTCACGATCAGTTAACCGGGCGTTTGGGAGCGGAAATTTTGACCTCCATTACCCATAAACCGGGTAAAATTCTCATTGCCAGCGGCAGCGCGGCTCATGCGGCCCACATGCATAACCTGCGAGGCTTTGCCGAGTATATAGAGGAATCGGCCGGGGATTTTGAGCTGCTGGTGATGCAAAACTACGGCAATTACCAAAAATGCTACGAAGAATCTATGGCGCTGCTGCAAACCAATCCCGACATTGTGGCGTTTTATTCGGTGACTGCCCGCGATACCGTTCCCCTCACCCAAGCGGTGATTGACTGCGGGTTGGCGGGCAAGCTGCGGGGAGTGGGCAGCGACCTGTTTCCCCAGAACGCCGTGTATTTACAGCAGGGCATCCTGCAGGCGCTGATTTACAAAAACGCCTACGATAAGGGGCATTTGGGCTTTGAAGCGTTGTTTTCCTACGTGATCAAGAACATCCCGCCGGAAAACGACAAAATGACCGTACCCATCAGCGTTATCATGAAAAATAATCTGCACTTTTTTAAGGAATTTATCTAGTCGGGTATAGACCTGCGGCGCAACCTGCCGCCTATCCACATCGTATTCATCTTTGGGGTCTTTGGGCTTCAAAGATCAATAAAACATATTGAGAAAGCGAAAGGAAATGTTATGAAAAAATCAATTGCTCTTATCTTAGCTATTTTCATGATGGCGTTGCCCCTGACTGCTTGCGGCAACTCCGGTAATCAATCCCCGGCAGCACCTGCTGCCAGCGGAAGCGAAAGCGCCGCCGGAGAAAGCGCCGCTGGTGAAAGCGCTCCCGCAGCAGACGAGCCCGTTCTCAGCTTTAAGCTTGCCGAAAACCAGGGCAAGGACAACCCGGTTTCCCAGGGCGTTCAGATGTTCGCCGATCTGGTAGAGGAAAAGACAGGCGGCAACGTTACCATTGAAGTGTATCTGGATGCGCAGCTGGGCAACGAAAACGAGACCATCGACCAAGTTCAGGCCGGAACCCTTGATTTTGCCCGGATCAACACTTCGGCCCTTGCTTCTACCGCCGATGCTGTTGGCGTGTTCACCCTGCCCTACATCTTCACCGGCATGGAGCATAAGTATAAGGTTCTGGACGGTGAAATCGGTCAGGCAGTCAGCGATAGCCTGGTGGAATACAACATGATCGGTCTGGAATACTGGGAGGCCGGTTCCCGCAACTTCTACACGGTGAAGAAGCCTGTGCAGAGCGTAGCCGACCTGAAGGGCATGCAGCTGCGGGTGCAGCAGTCCGACGTGGCTATCAAGATGGTAGAGCTGCTGGGCGGCGCCGCCACCCCCATGGCTTACGGTGAGGTTTATCAGGGCCTGCAGACCGGCGTCATCGACGGTGCCGAGAACGATTTCGTCTCTTACTACACCTCCGGCCACTACGAAGTTGCTCCCTACTACACTCTGGACGGCCACATGGCTCCCCCTGCCATGGTGCTGATGAGCAAAACCTCTTGGGACAAGATGAGCCCCAGCCAGCAGGAAGCTGTGCGGGAAGCTGCGAAGGAAGCCTGCATCTGGCAGAGACAAGCCATGCAGGATTATCAGGACGAAGCCCGTGCCAAGGTGGAAGAAGCCGGCTGTACTGTTTATGAAGTAGACGCAAAAGAGTTTCAGGACAGTGTTTCCGACATCTATGCCATGTACCCTCAATACACCGACGTCATTGCAAAGATTCAAGCTGTTTCTTAATGGAAAAAATCTAGCATAGACTGACGAAATCACCGTATTTCGCTGCCATATGGGAATACGGTGATTTCGTTTTCGTAAAGGAGGAGTAAGCTGGTGAGCAATGCTATCAATAAAATCCGAGCTGTTCTTGATAAATTGGTAGAGTTCAAACGCCATATTTGCGCCCTGTTGCTGACCATTATGCTTGCCATTACATTTATTCAGGTGGTTATGCGCTTTGTGTTCCGGTCGCCCTTTAGCTGGTCGGAAGAAGCTACCCTGATGTTTTTGGTATGGTTTGGCTATATTTGCATGTCCATTGATATTTATACCGACAGTCACGCGGCTCTTTACTTTTTGTACAACAAGATGCCTCCCGCCTTGCGCAAGGCGGCGGATTTGCTCCGCCACGGACTGCTGGCCTGGCTGTTTGTGCAAATGACCATCTACGGTTCCATCATCACCAAGATGAATATCCCCAAGCCCCAGCCTGCCACCCGGCTCTCTCAGGGTTGGCTGTTTGCTCCTCTGGTGGTAGGGGGAATCTCTATGGTGCTGTATGCAGGCTTTAACTTTGTGGTTGCCCTGTTCAAGCCTCTTTCCGAGTATGAGGAAGATGCTTCCAAGGAAAAGACCATCGACGACTTAAACATGGAAAGGGGAGGGACTGTATGAACATAGCGGTTGGAACGACCATCCTCTTTGCCTCTCTGATTATTCTGATGTGCCTGCGGGTACCGATTTCCTTTAGCCTTGGAATTTCCGCGCTGTTTACCGCTATCTATCTGGACATCCCCTTCCTCAACCTGTTCCAGAAGATGTCCACCGGTATTACCAGCTTTACCTTTATGTGTGTGCCCTTCTTTATCATCATGGCACAGATCATGACCGACGGCGGCATCTCGGACCGCCTGACCCGCTTCTGCAATGTTCTGGTGGGCAGAATGCGGGGGGGCACCGCCATTGTGAACTGTGTGGTTTCCATGTTCTTTGGCGGAATCTCCGGCTCTTCCATTGCCGACGTTTCCTCCATCGGCGCGTTTTTGATTCCCGCCATGGTTAAGGAAGGCTACGACGCCGACTACAGTGTGGCGGTTACCTGCACCAGCTCGGTAGAGGGCGTCATCATCCCTCCCAGCCAGAATATGATTTTTTACATTGTGGCGGCCAGCAGCGGCCTTTCCATCAGCACCATGTTTATGTGCGGGTATATCCCCGGTGTACTGCTTACTCTGGCTCTTTGCATCTGCTCCTATGTGATTGCGGTGAAAAAGAAGTACCCCATTTCTGAAAAGCGTTCCTGGCGCGAGAACATTCAGATTGTGCGGGAAGCTATTTTGGGCCTCGTCACCATTCTGATTGTGGCGGTGGGCATTACGGCAGGGGTCTTTACCGCCACCGAGGCGGGAGCCATTGCCGCCGTCTATGCTCTGATTGTCACAACCTTCTTCTACAAGACCATGGACTTTAAAAAGTTCGTGGGCTGCCTACTTAAATCCCTCAAGACTTTGAGCACCATTATGGCCATTATCGCCACCTCCAGTGCTTTTAGCTACGTACTTTCCTATCTGAAGGTGCCCATCCGGGTGGCCACGGCTCTGACTTCTGTTTCCGACAACCCCATCGTAGTCATGCTGATGATGGTTCTGCTCATGGTGGCGCTGGGCTGCTTTATGGATATGGGTATCCTCATCATCCTGCTCACTCCCATTCTGTATCCCGTGGCCATGTCCATTGGCTATAACCCCTACCACTTTGGCCTGATTATGGTCCTGACTCTGGGGCTGGGGCTCCTCACCCCTCCTGTGGGAACCTCCCTGTGGGCGGGATGCGCCATAGCCAATATTCCCATCGAAAAGTCTATCAAAGGTTTCTTGCCCTTCTACTTTACCTATCTGGTGGTGCTGGCCATCATCATTTTCTTCCCGTCTGTCAGCCTGATTTTGCCCAGAGCGCTGGGATATATCTAAAGGCCAGCTTGTGTTCGTTGAATTTTTAAGGTATATGTATACTTTAGTTAGGGGGTGTTCGATTGATGAAAACGTTTGTAAACGCCCGGGTTCTGTTGCCGGACGGCGTGATTCGTCAAGGCTATCTCACCGAAGAAGGTGGAATCATCCAAAAGGTGGGTTCCATGGCGGAATGCCAGAATCCACAGGGGGAAATCATCGATTGTAAGGGGATGTATCTTTCCCCGGGGTTTGTGGACCTCCACAGCCATGGCGGCGGCGGGCACGACTACATGGACGGTGGACTGGAGGATATTACCGGTGCTGCCAAAATGCATCTGTCCCACGGTGCCACCAGCCTGATGCCCACCACTCTGACCAGCAGCGACGATGAGCTTTTTGGGGTGATGGATGTTTTTAAAGAGGCTCAGAAGATGACGGGGGACATGCCCCATCTGCTGGGGCTGCATCTGGAAGGCCCGTACTTTGCTCCTGCCGAAAAAGGGGCTCAGGACGCCCGGTACATTTCTTCTCCCAAGCCGGAACACTACCGTAAGATTGTGGAGTATGCCGATGGCGCTATCCTGCGCTGGTCCTTGGCTCCCGAGTTGCCCGGCGCTTTGGAAATGGCAGACTGGCTGACCCAAAAGGGCATTCTGGTCTCGGCGGCTCACACCACCGCCACTTTGGATGAGATGAAGGAAGGCTTTCGTCACGGTGTTCGCCTGCTGACCCACTTTTATTCCGCCATGTCCACCATTGTGCGGAAAAACGGCTTCCGGGTATTGGGAGCGGTGGAAAGCGGGTATCTGCTGGACGATATGTACGTGGAAATTATTGCGGACGGCATGCACCTGCCCCCCGATCTCCTCAAGCTGATTCTCAAGTGCAAGGATCATGACAAAATCATCCTCTGCACCGACAGCATGCGGGCGGCGGGACTGCCCGACGGCCCCTCTATTCTCGGGTCCCGGAGCGGCGGACAGGAAGTTATCTCGGAGGGTGGCATCGCCCTGATGCCCGACCGTTCCTGCTTTGCCGGCAGTGTGGCCACCACCGACCGCTTGGTGCGGGTGATGGTGTACGAAGCAGGCCTGCCCGTTTGGGAGGCCGTGAAGATGATGACCCTCAATCCCGCCAAGCTGGTTGGATTCGGGGACACCAAAGGCTCTCTGGAGGCAGGCAAGGATGCCGACCTTGTTTTGTTTGACGATATGATTGCCATTCAGTCTGTCTACGTGAAGGGCAACCAAATTATCCATTAGGAGTGTATGCTTTATGAACTTTACCATTTCTGTATCCCCGACCCCCCAGCAACTGGGACAAGCGGCTGCCGACAAAATTGCAGAGCTTCTGCGCAGCGCTGTGGAGAAAAAAGGTTCCGCCAGAATCATTCTTTCCACCGGTGCTTCTCAGTTCGAGACCATCGACGCTCTCATCAAGGCCGATGTGCCCTGGGACAAGGTAGAGATGTTCCATCTGGACGAGTATGTGGCCCTGCCGGAAAGCCATATCGCCAGCTTCCGCAAGTACCTCAAGGAGCGCTTTGTCTCTAAGCTTTCCCTAAAGGCCGCCCACTTTGTAAACGGCGAAGGGGATGTAGAGGCCAACATCCGCACCCTGACCGAGGAGCTGCGCCGCGCACCCGTGGATGTGGGCGTCATCGGCATCGGCGAAAACGCTCACATTGCCTTTAACGATCCTCCCGCAAATTTTGACACCGACGCCGCCTACATGGTGGTTGATTTGGATAACCGCTGCAAGCAGCAGCAGGTAGGCGAGGGGTGGTTCGCCACCATTGATGACGTGCCCAAGCAGGCCATTACCATGTGCGTCAAGCAGATTCTTGCCTGCGAGCACATTGTTTCCTCGGTGCCTCACGCAGCCAAGGCCGAGGCGGTTCGGGGCACCCTGACCACCAAGGTGGACCCCATGGTCCCTGCCACCATCCTCAAGACCCATCCCAACTGGAATCTGTTCCTGGACGACGCGTCTGCCTCCGGCTTGTTTGCGATTTAGTTTGATCGCTGCCCACAGTCCTGTGGGGCAGGCCAAGGGAGCTTAGATGGAAATTGTAATGGAAAACCTCGCCCTCCGGGTGGTGCTGGGCACCACCGGGGGGCATATGGAAGAAATCGTTGATAAAAGAAGGGGCGGAAATCATTACTGGCCCTACGACCCGGCTGTCTGGCCCCGCCGAACCTCCGTTTGCTTTCCGGTTTGCGGGGCGATTCCCGGCCAGGCCTATACCTATGGGGGAAGGGCTTACCAGATGCCCATCCACGGCTTTTTGCGGGAGCAACTTTTTGAGGTGATCCTGCAAACTCCCTCGGAGGTTTGGCTGGAGCACCGCTACACCCCCGAAACTCTGACAATGTACCCTTTTCCTTACTCTTTTCAGATCCGCTACCGGCTGGGGGAGGGGGGGCTCCATGTTACTTATCGGGTGGAAAACCTTTCCCCCCATGAGCCCATGCTTTTTGGGGTTGGCAGCCACT
>ENA-UOOR01003369-UOOR01003369.1-fermentation-metagenome-genome-assembly--contig:-NODE-3369-length-14242-cov-5.160076_pt1 | contig 14242 bp, 13 predicted proteins | sample MGYA00245780_ERZ724029 | MGnify/ENA primary metagenome ERZ724029 (study PRJEB28704, sample SAMN03018315) | fermentation metagenome | biome: anthropogenic terrestrial biome; feature: soil; material... | reverse complement strand
TTGTTTGCTATGCCTTTTTTTATTGGCTATTCCTACATATTTGTTTCAAACTTTTCTCCCACAATTAATATTCATAATAATATTATAAGACCTAAAAATACATTTCCATAACTTAATCTTACAATTTCCATACAAAACTTACATTTCAGTAAGATTGCAGTTTATCATTTATAATTTCATCAATTTTCATATCATCAGCATAATCAATATTAAATGTCTTCATGTGTTCAAAACCAAATCCAACAAAATTATATATACCTATCCGGTATTCTCCTGTTTCATTCTTTTCCAGAACCGCAGCCAAATCATATCCGGTACCAAAGTAGTCACCGAAAGAAATATCAACCAATTCCCAGTCCGTAAAAAATGAACCAAGCCATTTTTTATTTAATCTTTGTCCATCCCAGGAATAGAAAAACGGTCTTTTCCTGACATCCTTATAAAAAGTTGTATCTTTATACACTCCTACGTAAATATCTGTTTCCCCATTATTGTCCAAGTCGCAAGCGTCTATCTTCCAAGGTCTTACTTCTGAAAAATCCTGCCTGAATATTTCCATAATTTGTAACCGATCAGTGAAATCTGTATCAAATATAACCAAGTCATTTCCGTATTGATTATTTTGTTCTTTTGTAATTACCAGAAGCTCATCGTTTTTATCAAAATCTATATCATAAATTTTATAGCTTAAAATTTTTTCTTCAAAAAGCTTGTAATAAAATATTCCTTTTTTGTAATAAAGATAATTGTTTTTAAAGTATACATCATAGTCCCCATCGTCAATTTTAATGTTGCATGATTCCGGCTGTCCGCTAAATAAACAGACAGTTAGAAAAACAGCAATTATTATCACTAATATTTTCTTCATTGCCACCATTCAAGTCCCATATCCTCTACTGAGATTACATGGTTCTCTCCGGCTGTAATAAATGAATCTGTCCACAATGGTTTTGAAACAGTTCCTGTAAGAGGTCTTGATAACTCAACCTCCTCAAAATAATCATCGTTAGTACCATTATTCATTGTACCGTTCTCGTCTTTTATATACTGATTTTTTTCACTGTCAAAGAACCACTTTACCTTCCTTATTCCCATCATTTCCTGCCATTCCCCGTCAGTAAGCCTCTTGTCAGACATAAATTCATAGTAATTAAACAATGCACCTTTTGCCAGGTATGTTTTACCGTTAGTTTCACATACTGCGTATATTTCCAATGGAAGACCGTTTCCAACTTCCAAATATGTGCCTTTTGGGAAATTGGCATTGGGGGCTACAGTTGCTACATCAGCTATAAGTGCCGAGGTAACATCAAATTCGGTACCTATGCCTTCTTCTTTCAAGCTTCTGTTAAGATTTTGAATTATTGAATCAATACGTCCTCCGTAGTGATAGAGTTTTATATTTTCTTCTTCTGTTATATTTTGATTTGTAAGCTCCTTTACAGAAATATTCATGAGAGTGTCCTGCATATCTATTATACTATCGAGTATTTGTGCATTCCCTTCGTCTAACAAATTTCTTTCCTTAAGCTGAGCTTTGGTATTTTGTGCAAGCCATTTAAGCTTTGCATAAACCTCAACCGTCGGTTCAACATAGTTAAGCGGTATTGAAAAGTCAGGTCCGCCGCCCATTTCCGCCACAGGCTGCTTAACATAAAGTATGCTGTCGTGTTTCAGTTCCGCATAGCTGCCTAAAGCCGTGTGTATGCTTTTATCGGTCCACTTTTTATTTCGCATAAATTCCGGCATTCCTTCAACATCTTCAAAGGAGTTCGATGACGACTTTATGCTCCAGAGCCATCCCTTATATAAATCAGCTTTCCATTCGTCATCAGAAATTGATTTGTTTTCCTCACGCTGTTTGTTTAGCATTTTTTCATATCCATCCCATTCTTCTTTAGGCTTATAATACGTGTCTAACAATTCCTCAGCTCTTGCACTACCAAAGGCCGCAATCACATCAAGGCCGGAAGGTATAGGGCGAAGATACGGTTCCATAAGATTCTGCATTATTTCCGCATCATAAGAAAATCTCTGTCCCATGAACCTGAACTGCCTGCCGGATGGTAGATTTACCTCGGTAGTCTTAGGCTTAATTTTAGGTTCCGGCAATTTAAGAGCTTCTTTTAGCAGTTCAGGGTAATACGAACTGTCCTTGAAGGTATTAAAATCCGGATTTTTTCCGTAAACTGAAGTAATTAACTCTCTAATTTCTAATATGCCTAAATCATCTGACAATCCGGTATACATTGATGTAATTGAATATATGTTTTCGTGTGACTTAAAATTATCCTCATCCCGGAGAACCATGCATGTAATAATCATTCCCTTTGTCAGGCTGTCAATGTTTAACTCCGGCTCAGGCTTTGTTTCATCAAACACCGGAAAACCGCAAAGACCGTACCACATCATAGCCTTAAAATACTTCTCAAGCTTCTCGCTTCCGGTGTAATGACCTCTGACAGTAAATTGAGAATAATCCAGATCCGTTCTAAGAAGGGGAGATTTGGCAAAATCAGAAGACTCTTCTATAAGCTTTACTTCTTTGTCAGCAATTGAGGATATTTCCTCCGGTACATCTATACTTTCTATATTGCTTCCTAAAATCCTGCATGCTGTTAAAAAGTATGCTGAAACAAATTTTAACTCCTCGGATAGCCCTGAATAATCCATATTCCCGTAGTTCTTAATACTTTCCAAAAATAATTTTTGTGACAGGCTGTCAAGCCTATCATACAAAACGGCGGATTCAACATAACTTAACGATTTATCATAATAAATATGATACAGGTGCAGAGCAGAATCCGAAGTTATGAATACGGGTGATTCTTTGTACACCGGCCATTCATATATCTGATGCATCTTAAGAACCGAGTAGCTGGGTTCCATTATAACAAATCCATCTTCATATATTGCATTTTTCTGCTCTTTGGTAAATCCCTCGTACTGACCTGCATTGAAAAGGTCGGACAAGTCCTCATTTACTTCATACCTTCCGGCACTTGGGGTAAACTCCGGAACCTGGTAAGGTATATCAATTTTCGGTGCAGCAAAATTTAAATCCCACGCTGCTGAAGCTTCGTTATCAATTTTATCTTCTGTTTTTGTTTCATTTTTTGTTTCATTTTCAGGATAATTCGTTTTTCCCTGTTCTGAACATGATATTGAAACAATTAAAATAAACATCAGCACAGTAATTAATAATTTATTTCTCACCTTTTACCTCCTCATTTATGCTCCCGCTTAACAGGGCATTATCACACAAAATTTCCTTCATCTGCCTTCTCGCACTATTAAGTTCATAATACATTTTTTGTTTATTACAATTTATTCCCGTCATATCGTCTATTTTAAAACCAAGTATATCTCTCCATACAATTATCATCCTGCCTGATGGTTCAAGAGACATCAAAGCAGCCTGAAGCAGCTCTTCTTTTGAATTGTTCCTCTCAAATTTTTTTACATCTGAAATATTATCCGAAAGAAACATCCTGCATATTTCCTCGGCTGTGCGGCGGAGAATGCTGTCAGATATAATGTCATTCATGTCTTCTTTTGGCAGAATGCAGTTTATTGCAATAAATGCCATTTCTTCTGCTTTCACTTCATCGCCGGTAAGCCTAAAAGCAATATTATACATTTTTATAAAAAAACCATTCAACTTCACCACCTCCGTTATTCTCGTGTTTTTAAATATGGTTATACGAATACTATCATAAAAATATCCTTTTTACCGGAGGTTGTAAAAAATAATATACATTAATGTAAAAATTAACATGACTTTATTCATAAACCCTGTTGTATATGAGCACGTCCGTATAAAACTCATTACCCATATGATGTAATTCCATTGTCCCATTATATTTTTCCAGTGATTTTTGTACGCTATTCAATCCTATTCCGTGATTTTCCTTATTATCCTTATCTGTTATTAATTTACAACCACTATAGTTTAATTTACTGTCAAATGAATTTGAAATACTTATATACAACACATTCCTATCGAACTCCACCGATAAATTAATAAATTTATCCTTGCACTTACAGGTCGCTTCAATTGCATTGTCAAGAAGATTACCCAGTATAACGCTCAAGTCGAAGGGCATGATATTAAGCTTTTCAGGAACATTAATTTTAATATTTGTTTTTATTTCACAGCATACCGCTTGACTCAATTTATAATTCACTATGCTATCTATTTCCAAATTTCCGGATTTAGAATAGGCATCTGAAAAATTGACACTGTTGAAAATTCTTTCGAGGTAATCAATTGCAGCATTGTTGCCATTATTCTCAATGAGTGCTTTTAGTGATAAAACATGATTTTTTGTGTCATGCCTGAATTCTCTCAAATTTTCCTGTGATTGGTTAATAATTTCAAGCTGTTTTAAATATGAGCTGTTTTGCTGCTGAAGCAACGCCTTTTCCATTTTTTCATCATATGATTTCATTAGCTCATCGTACAGGTAGAAAACAAATATATTTATTAAAAATAATATGATTATGTTTATGATGACCACCGTTAAATTATCAGAGTCGATTTTTGCTATAAGAATGAGTGCTGAAACCAATGTGCACGCAGGAATTAAAAATATTGAAAACCAATGAAGAAGCGAGGATTTGTTGTCATTTTTGAGCAGCTTGAAATTGGATAAAAAAAGCATTACATTATAGGATATTATTTCTATTGTTATAAAACCGGCTATTAATACAAAGTCAGAATCCTCCGACAATAAGCTTATTTGAAAATGCTGCATGGTGAGAATAACCACAGTTTCTACTGTCATAAGAATCATGTAAATTGAAACTGTCGCTATTAATCTTCTTTTTAGCGGAGCACTATAATTAAATGTCAGTAAAAAAAACATAATTAAATTAGAAATCAGGTTAACCAAGTGGTTATTAAATGCTAAAAACAAAAAATCAATTGTTAAATAATATAGTAAATATGAAGCAAATTCTATTTTATTATCTACATCTGCGCGATCGAAAAAAATATTCATATACCTGAAAAGTATATATGCGCCAAAAGCGGATGTAATCAGGTATACAGTAGTTACACTATTAGTCATGATGTACACCCAGCTTTCTTTGCAGCAGCCTTTCTCGTACGGCTTTCCTGTTGTTCTGGCTGATTGCCAGTACCTCCTGATTTGACATCTTAACATATTCATAGTTGTATTCTATGCAATAGTTAAAATTAATCAGGTAAGACTTATGTATCATAATAAAGTCACAACTATTTATTTTTTCCTCAACAAATGATAATTTTCCATAAAAAGTTTTAATTTCATTCTCTAAAACCATGTTAACCTTTCTTCCGCAGCTTTCAAAATACAGGATTTCTCTTAAGGGTATATTGAATGTAACATTCCCGTTTTTATATTCAAAAAAATTATTTTCCCTATCCAGGAGCTTCACAGCCTTCGTTAAAACAGACTGCATCTTTTCTTTATTAAGAGGCTTTATTATGAAATTAAGCGGTCTTACATCAAACAATTCCATAGCATAACCCTCATTGCATGAAATATAAACTATCTGTGTGAGCTCATCTTTTAATTCATCTCTGATTCTTCTTCCAACCTCAACTCCATTTATTTGATTAAGTTCAATATCAAGAAATATAATATCGTAACGGCTGCCTCTAAAAAGAAACCGGTACAGTTCTTCTCCCGAATAAAAAATTTCCGTTTCAATTTCCTGATTGATTCTATTCCCAATTTCAAACAGCATGTCCTCCAACTGTCTGCAAATAATTTCTTCATCATCACAAATTGCAATTCGTAGCATATTATCACCGCTTTACTTCTGTATTCCTGTTGAAATATAATATCATAAGTACATTGCCTATCGGCTTGCTTCACACCGCTTCAATAAATACATATCAGACAAGAGCGTTAACTTTTGTTTCCTCTGAGTATTTATTATACCATATTTGACCCATAGATTCATTAATATTTTTTTAACGAAAAATTAGAAAAGGATGAGAATTCTGAAGCTCCAAAATGATCAAATTCATTTATGGAAATCAGCAAATAATCTCATCCTTTTTATTTATGAATTATCCGTTAATCCTTGTCTTCACTTTATTGAAAATCAGTTTTTATAATTGGATTCCCCGCTCCAATCAGTACTTTGTTGTTCATAAAGAAAAATGTTAATACTATATCCAGTATTCCTGTCCCTATGAGCAGCCACTCTATTTTAATAAAGTCTGACAGGGGACCGAACACAAGCATTCCAAAAGGCATCATTATGCTGGAAATCATGCTGAGGATGCTGAATACCCTTCCCATATAGTTGCCTTCAACTCTCTCCTGTAAAAGCACCATGGCAGGTGTATTAAGCATTGGCATTACAACTCCAAACAAGCCCATAAAGAATATGTACACCCAAAAATCCGGAACGATTCCCAATGCTACAGTGCATCCTCCAACAGCAAAGCAGGACAAAGTCATTGTATGAATTTTATTTTTAAATCCACCCCAATACGCCATAAAAATTCCGCCAAGCATCATTCCAACGGAAAATACCACCTCAAGTGCAGTCAATCTCCAAACGTCATCTCCGAATGTTCTGGCAGTCTGCAGCGGTGTAAGAAAAGCTGCAGGTGCAAATAAAACATAAAAAACTGCGAGAAAAGCAAAGTATACTTTTAGAAATTCATGTTCTTTAATATATTTGATTCCTTCCTTCATATCGGTAAAATAGCTTGATTCCTGTTTTTCCAACGCCTTTGCATGAGGCTCCACATGAAGGAACACTACTAAAATAAATACTGCAGCAGCGGCTGTAACAACATCTATAAGAAATATAACCTCAATTCTGGCCAGAGTCAGCAAAGCTCCGCTGACCATGGGCGACAATAATGTTACCATTGATTGTATGCTTCCATTGGCTGCATTCACCTTAGTGAGCTTCTCCTCGGGCACCAACTGAGGTATAAATGCATTTACCGCAGGAGTCTGAACCGCAGACCCAAACGCCCTTACTGCTGAAGCTGCAAACAGCAGCCATATGGAGCCATGACCAAGATAAAACAATATTGCAAGAATTAATGTTGACAATGCAATAAATGAATCTGCCAATGCAATTAAACTCTTTCTGTTGTAACGATCCGCCCAAACTCCGGCAAACGGCGAAAGCAAAAACGTGGGAAGAAATCCGCAGATAATTGAAATTGTCATCATTACCCCTGATTGCGTCTCCAAAGTTATATGCCACATTATCGCATATTGAACCAATGACGTACCAAATAATGATATTGTCTGGCTCGTAAGAAAAAGCACTATGCTCTTTTTCCAGTCTTTATTCATATATAATTCTCCGTTAAGATCAATTTATTTCGTTCGTCCCAAATTCAGTATTACATCTGTTCCGCAAATTGCACCTTTATACCGTTAGGATCCTGAACTATGAAATACTTCACTGTTGGGTTAGGCTGTACGGGCCCTGTTTTAATTTCAATGCCTCTTTCGTTAACGAATTTTATCATTTCATCCAAGGAATCAACTCTAAAACCTAAGGTTACCGCATTACCGGGTTCAATACTCTTTATTTTTTCATTATGTATTACTTCCAGCTTAGTGTCATCTTCCCCTAAAAAGCATATTTCCATCCCAGGTCCCGCATTGAATCTCCTGTCTATTTTAAGACCAACTACCTCCTGGTAAAATTTTAATGTCTCTTCCATATCCTTAGCTAAAATTGTAGTCCACAAAAATTTCATAATTTTCCTCCTGATATATGTTTATTACAATATAATATAATTATCGGTCATATGCAATAACTTTATCCCATATTACCGATTAATTACACTATAATAAACAGATACACATTTCATCCATATGTAAAAAATAATATATTTTTTGCAATAAGTTACAGTCTTGTTTTGATTTCATATAATAAATATAACATATAACATTATTTTTTAGTAGAAGGGCGGTTTGATTATGACAAAATATTATCCGGATAGCAATTTACATAGCAAGGAAATGACATTGACAGGCCAGGGACAGGTAACTGCAGTTCCCAATATTGCAGTAATTCGTTTAGGAGTTCAGACAACAGGAGAAAATTTAGTTGACATACAATCAGAAAATGCACAAATGACTCAGGTGATAATTCAAGCTTTACAACGAATGGGCGTTTCCGATATTAAGACCTTCCAATATTCAATTGACAAAATATATGATTACGAAAACGGCAGGCAGATAGACAGAGGTTATTCTGTCAGAAATATTCTGGAAATAAGAACAACTAATATGGATATGGCCGGAAACATAATTGACACCTCAGTTAATTTAGGTGCCAACATAGTTGATTTGATTTCATTTGAAGTGGCCAACAGAGATTATTATTATCAGCAGGCTCTTAATCTTGCAATAGTAAATGCCATGCAGAAAGCAAAATCAATTTCAATGAATCTGGGCATACCTGCAGACCCTGTTCCAATACGCATTGTAGAAAATATTTCTTCCCCTGTACAGCCCTTCTACAGACAGGAACTTGCTGCAATAACACCTATAGTGCCGGGAAACATAAAAATAGAAGCATCTGTAACTGTGGATTTCGCATATTAGAAGAGAGGAGCTGCCTTTTGGCAGCCCCTTATTAATCAATATCAATTTTTTTAGTGTTACTTGGTTTTTGTTCTTTTGGTATGGTAATCTTCAAAACTCCGTTTTCAAGATTTGCTTTAATACCTTCAGATTTTGCATCCTCAAGATATATGTTTCTGCTCATTGAGGTGTAATGTCTTTCTTTGTGGATATAATTGCTTTTTTCTTCATTTATATTTTCTTCTCTTTTTACGGAAATACTCAGATTTCCTTCATTTATTTCTATATCCACTTCATTTTTTTCTACACCCGGCAAATCTGCCTCTATCAAATATTTATTTTCATCCTCCTGAACGTCAACTTTAAAGCTTCCGAAATTTGTTTTTGACGATCCATTAAAAAAGTCATCCACCATGTTGTAAAAGTCACCAAAATCATTAAAATTTCTGCTTACAGGACTTCTTTTTTTTCTGTTGAATGGTACTAATCCAGACATGTTCAGCATCTCCTTTTCCATAAGCGTATTTATTTGTTAGCACTCTTCATTGATGAGTGCTAACCTATATTTTTATAATATCACTATTTTTTTATTTGTCAACGTGTTTTTAAATATTTTTTTAAATCTTATATAAATATTAGTTATACTATTGATATATTTATAAACTTCTTTTTATTTTACTTTCCAACATTTGTGAAATATAATACAATTATCAATATGTTAGGAGGATAACATGGAAAAAGAAAAAGTATCATCAGAGAAAAAACCTTTTTTCGAAAGCAAAAAGGGCATTATTTTTGCCGGTGCAGCAGTAGGTATCATTTCATTAATATTAGTACAACTTGGAAATCCTAAAAACATGGGATTTTGCATCGCATGCTTTGAACGTGACATCGCCGGTGCTCTGGGACTTCACAGGGCAGAAGTCGTTCAATACATACGACCTGAAATCATAGGACTGATTCTGGGAGCATTTATTACTGCTTTAGCAGGCAAAGAATTTCAATCAAAGGGCGGTTCTTCACCTGTCACAAGATTTTTTCTTGGAATAGCGGTAATGATTGGAGCACTAATGTTTTTAGGCTGCCCTCTCAGAATGATTCTGCGAATAGGCGGAGGCGACTTAAACGCAATTGTCGGATTAGTAGGATTTGCTGTCGGTATTGGCATTGGCGTTGTATTTTTAAACAAAGGGTTTAGCCTTAAAAGAAATTATAAAACCTCATCCTTTGACGGTTACATAATGCCGATTGTTGCTGTTGGTCTTTTTGTGCTGTTAATAGCAGCTCCTGCCTTTATTTTCTTCAGCCAGGAGGGACCGGGAAGCCAGCATGCTCCGATAGCAATAGCACTGGTGTGCGGCTTAATCGTTGGAGCATTAGCTCAGAAAACAAGGCTCTGTATGGTTGGCGGTATAAGAGATGAAATAATGTTCAGGCAAAATTATTTGTTGCTTGGATTTGTTGCAATTATTGTTGTAACAGCTGTTGGTAACATAGCACTTGGCAACTTTAAGCTTGGTTTTGCCGAACAGCCTGTAGCACATACCGATGGACTTTGGAACCTTTTAGGAATGCTGCTGGTAGGATGGGGTTCTGTACTTTTGGGAGGATGCCCATTAAGACAGTTAATCCTTTCAGGCGAAGGAAATTCAGATTCTGCAGTAACAGTTTGCGGAATGATAGTTGGAGCAGCCATTGCTCATAACTTCTCGTTAGCTTCGAGTGCAAAGGGAGCCACGCCTAATGGTCATATTGCCGTAATAATTTGTTTAGTCTTTGTACTTGCACTATCAATAGCAAATTCAGACTTAGTCAAAAAAAATAGTTAAGAGGTGGAGAAATGAAAATAGATACTTGTGGAACTTCTTGCCCTCAGCCTGTATTGATGACAAAAAAAGCTTTGGATAACAATCCCGGTTCTAACAAAATTGAAGTATTGACAGATAACAATACTTCAAAAACTAATGTTAAGAAATTTTTAGTAAGTAAAGGATTCAATGTTGAGATTGAAGAAGAGGACGATACATTTCTGGTTAGAGGAATAAAATGAATTATGCAATAGTTTTTCATACTCAATCGGGTGCGATAAAATTTGACAGCAAAATGAGGAAATTGGGTATTAACTGTTCTCTTCAGCCTGTGCCGAGAAAACTGAGCTCAAGCTGCGGAATATGTGCTAAAATAGACTTCATCGGAAATCCGGAAAAGCTTATGGAACCGGAAATTGAGAGAATTTACAGAGAAGTGTCATTTAACCAATACGAATTGTTGCATGAAAACGAATAATTTGTTAGGGTCAGCCTTTAAATAAAGACTGACCCTTATAATATTTTAAGATTTCACGAGACTTTTTGAAGTAAGCTTAACAAGTTCAAGCAGAAGCAGCGAAACATTTAACTCCTTAGGATAAGCTACATACTTGTTTTGCCAGTCCGGCTGAAATTTCTCCTTATACTTTCTAAGACCTTCAAAGGAGTAGAATTTTTGACCGTGACGGTAAAGAAGGCCTACTAATTTCTCTTCATTAAAAGAATATGCTTCGTTACCCACACCAGACAAGGGAGCCATCCCTAAATTGAATTTTTTATATCCGTTATCTTTAGACCATTGAAAAAGGTATATGAATAAAGCATCCATAGTGCCGGACGGTATATCATTCTTCAGTCTCATTAAATCAACTGATATTGTCTCATTATCATAAAGCGGCATAAGATTGGCAAAGGCTATAACCTTTCCGGTACTCTTAATAACAGCTATAGGCGTACGATTCAAATATTCTTCGTCAAACCACCCCATGGAAAATCCTTTTTCACTTCTTTTCCCAAGCCACTCATCTGATACTTCACTTAATTCACGGATAAAGCCTTCTTCAAATGGAGGATTAATAATCTGAAAATCAAGTTCTCCGCTTTCCACCTTGTTTCTTGCAAGCCTTAAATCCTTTTTCTTCTTTCCCGAAAGATCAAACTTCAATAAATCAACTGTTGCTTCCTCCCCCAGCTTAAAGAATTCATAGCCTAAGTCATGATAGACAGAATAATTTTCATCAGATATTTCATAAAATACAGGGGTTAATTTGTATGTGTCAGCGAATTCACGAAACTCTATTAAACACTCCTTCAGTTTCTTCTGGTTGCCAATGGGTTCTCCCAGTACTACGAGCTTATCCTTGGCTTGTGCAAATGGTATAAGCATTTGATCGTCTCCTGAGTAATAAAAATATTTATCCTTTAGAAATAACAAGTGAGTCATTATATTACCGGAATGATTGTTTAAAAAATCTACTAATTTATCCAAATCCTCTTCTGACGGATAACTGAATTTCCCTCTTTTTACTCTTGTCAGCAAATATATGGCAAGTATAACCCAGGCTGCAAGAAAAATTACCAATGTCTCGGTAAGTATTGCCGATTTATCTACATTGTGTACAAGAGGCAGGTGTCTGTTAAAGGAAAAGACAATCAGCACATATAAAAGGCTCACAACTGCGGTGCCAATAAACAGACGAAAAACTTCCTTAAATTTTACAGGAGAAGTCTCTCTGTAAAAGCAATCCCTGGAAAAATAAAGCACAACTGTTGTTACAGTCAATATAATAGCCTCTTCATAATCCAATCCCTTTATAAAAGTCATAAATGCACCTATTATTAAAAGTGAAAGGGTAAGATTATACGAAATTTTCACTTTATCTTTTATTCCTTTTGAAAGGACTAAAAGTATAATGCCTATAATGACAGATGTCTTTTTTGAAAACCTCAGAATGTGCATTGACATAAATCCCCTGACTATTTTAAACCGTTCAGCTACAGCCGGAGTTGCCGCAGATAAAATTAATACCATTCCTGCAAAAATGACCATGACAGATAAAGCCTTCACTCCCAAATCCATTCCTTGTTTCTTCACTGTATCATTTTTATTATTTCTTTTGTTTGGAACAATCCTTGTAATAAATACTAAAGTAGAAAATGCCCAGGGAATTATGTAATAAAACAACCGGTACATTAATATTGCCGCCAGTGCGTTCTCAGAGCTTACACCAATCTGTTTCAATCCGGCAAGTACAGTTAAATCAAAAGTTCCTATTCCACTTGGCACAAAACTTATAAGACCCACGGTTATTCCAATCAGGTACAAAGGTGCTATATTCATTATGGTTATATCCCGTGAAAAACACATATTGACTCCGCAGAAAAATGCTGTGGCTGCTATCCAGTCAGCCACGGAACAACATATCATAATAATCTTAAATTTAATTGATACAGGTTTATCATCCTCAAATACTTTCTTTCTTAAGAAAGGAATTTTATCTATAAAAAAATATAGAGGCAAATAAAGGGCAAATACTATCAAGACTAACATATACCACGTACGACCGCCTAAAAACTGTGAAAAATCATAAAGCTTAAAAATTCCAAGAAGAATCAGCACAGAAAGACCTGTTATATTGGATATAAGAATGTATCCATTGGACTTTATAATTTTCTCTGTTTCAATGCCTTCTTTTTTGTACAAAATACTTCTGACACTCATTCCGGCCAAACCGCCCAAGCCTACAAATAAATTTATGGCATTGGAAATCCAGCTTATTTCAAACATTTTTCTCAAGCTTATCCCAAGGGAAAAGTATTTATTAACAGCAAGGTCATATAATGTTGTAAACGAGACTGCGGCAACTCCGGACAAAAAAATTAACAATACCGTTAAATTATCAAACTGTCTCAACACCTTGAGCGTCTGAAGAAAATTAATTTTACTTATTTCTCCCTTAAGCTCATAAATCAACACCAGTAGTATAATCACTGCAAATAAGCCTTTTAATATTTTTTCTCTGTTGCCATGTATAAGTTCCTTAAATCTAAATTTCTTATTAATCCCATCTTTACCGTTCAAGAAATCACCTCAATATCAGCAAATTTACAATTGAATCTATACTTTATAATACCATAAAAAAAGGATATAGCAAGCGAAAATGAAACCGCTATATCCCTTTATTTTACCTCTACATATATCCCTTTATTTTACCTCTACAAACCTAATTCATCTTTTAATTTCTTTAATTCATCATCTACCGAGCTGTCTCCGGGTTTCCCGTATTTTTCTTCTAAAGCCTTTGCCTCGTCAACGGGTTCCTTGTTTAAATCGGCCATTGCAGTTGCTTCATCCAGCATTCTGTTTGCTTTTTGTTCCATTCGTTCAAAGGCATTGTTTGTTCCCTGAATTCTATCAGTAGCAGCCGTTGTTTTGTTAATTGTTTCCTGAGTTTTGGCAACAGCAACCTTGGATTTAATAACATTTCTGCGTGATTTTAATTCCTCAATATCAGAAACCAACTTATCATGCATTTCTCTCATTTTAATTGAGTTTTCATGAGCTGCGGCATAGGCTGTCATAAGACCTGCACCCACACTTTCCAGCTCCTGCTTCTTAGCTAAAAATACCCTTGCATCACCTTCATTGCCGGAAACTAATGCCTTTTTTGACAACTCGGCATATTTGTCAACCTCAGCCTTGTTTTCATCCACTAAACGTTTAGCACGAGTTTCTTCAGCCATTACACCTGCAGTGCTTTGCTTTACCTCTGCCAAATCCTCATTCATATTTCTTAGATATTGGTCAATCATTTTTTCCGGATTTTCCATCTTATCCAAAACCTCATTAACATTTGCCTTGATAATATCACT
>ENA-UOOR01003368-UOOR01003368.1-fermentation-metagenome-genome-assembly--contig:-NODE-3368-length-14252-cov-2.659928_pt1 | contig 14252 bp, 6 predicted proteins | sample MGYA00245780_ERZ724029 | MGnify/ENA primary metagenome ERZ724029 (study PRJEB28704, sample SAMN03018315) | fermentation metagenome | biome: anthropogenic terrestrial biome; feature: soil; material... | reverse complement strand
AACGATAGCAACAGCAGTAACCGGCAGTTATGCAGAAGGCGTTACAAAGGTTGAAGTACTTTATAACACTTTAACAAAAGCAGCTAACATGTATCCGGATGGGACTTTTTCCTGGAGCATATTCCCGGGCCTTTCAAGCGGAACAGAAGTAATTATTAAGGCATATGTTGGGATTGAGCTAAAGGATACAGTGGCTGTTAATGTACAATAAAAATCTAAAAAAAAGAAAGGGGTAAGAATAATATGATGAAATTCAAGAGAATTATGGCAATAGGTTTAACATTGGCACTGATATTCAGTTCAATGGCAAATGTATTTGCATATCCGTTAGAGGGCATAAATTATGACGGTATCCAAGTAAATGATACCTTCTACTCTTTAGGCTATATAACGGGTAATGAATCCGCTTTTGGAGATACATTCGGTCCTGCAAACAGTAACAATGTAATACTTGATTTTAATCAAAAGGCAGCAAAATTCTCAAATTACCTAAGTGCAAATCCGGCTGATTTTGATGAATGGGCATCAAATGCAGCAAATCAGACAGCACCAAACCCAACAAAGTTTGTCAAGGGTGATGGTACTGTTGTAAATGTAGAGCCCGGTGAAGAAGAACTGACTGTTGTGGATGCAGATGCTCTTAACAGAACAACCATAAGAGTTGAGTTTTCAGACGGAGTCATAGAAAACTTTCCGGTTTCACCGCTAAGTGTTGGACACAATACAAGAACTGTTAACTATGAAGGGGAAAGCTTCACAGTGCAAGTGAGTTATTATCCTTCACAAGTATCTGTAGAAAATGTTGAATTTGTCAACTACAGAAACTTCAGAGTATATTTTGATGGATTGGTAGACGAAGCAAGTGCAACTGATGCAACAAATTACTACATGGAAATAGTGGATGGAGATGCTGCTTACGGTCACGGTCCACAATTCCCGACATTACAGGACAGCAATCAGCTAAGCAAGATCGAGACAAATTATCCCGGTAATGCAGCTGGTTGGTGGAAAGATCATATTGTAGCATTTGAAGAGAATGGAAGAACTGTAGTAGATATATTCCTTCCTGAAGATGCAAGATTCACAAATGTGGTAGATGAATACTCCGGCGGATATCCGCATCACAGCTGGTCAGAAGATGCTGAAAGAACACTGGGCATTGAAATGAGAGATTCCAAAACTGACGGCTATATATTGAAGCTTTTGACCAAGGATACAGTAGTAAATGTAGCTGTACGTAATATAAAGGACCTTGATGAAAACTTTACGGTTGATACAGCGGTAATGCCTATAAGAATACTAGATACAGTAAAACCTGAGCTTTTGGACGTAGAAATAGTTGAAAAGGATTTTGAAGGCTGCATTAGACCAAGATCATATCAAGGTCTTCCCAGAGACATTGGAAGCTTTGAGCTTTTGAGAACAAAGCCTAGTGTGGATCAGGTCGGAGAAGAACTGCAGTTCGTATATTCAGAACCTGTATTTGATGCACATCGTAAACTTGATATGTCTGATCTGGACTACTACAGAGATATCACGCTCTATGTCAACGGTAAAAAGGTAGCATCCCTTTCAGACAAGAACCTGAAAGAATTCATGGACTTTGAAATGAGCGAAAATGGTACTTACGAAGAAGCAACAATTGTAACATTAGATGCTGAAAAAGCAGTAAAGGCAGCCTATGATGAGAACTTTGCTACGGAAAAATTCTATACAATCCGCTTTGTCGGAGTGTCCGACCTGGCAGGCAATATAGAAGTATCTTCAGATCATTCCTTCAAAGTAAAGTTCTATGATGACCCCGTAGTTAATCCAAATCCTGTAACTCCGGTAGTTCTGGGTGTTGTTCAGATAGCTGACAATATATTCAGGATAGAGTTCAACAGAGTGGATGTAAAAGGTGAATTCGTTATAGAAGTTCCGGACGGTGAAGGATATGGAGAATATATAGAAGTAGAAATCCCCAGATCCGCTAAATCAGAGAATGGTAAGTTCTACTCATATGTAGCTGTTCCTGCAATGGACCATGAACCAAATGACGCTATACCGACAGGCGTGAACCAGAACGAAATACTTGCATATGACGGAAATGACGAAATATACAGATATATAAGAGTACAGGACGTATATGTATGCGACAGAGACGATGATATTGCAGACTACACACTGAGAGGAAATGATTACATCCCGGCAAATCAGATGACAATAATAAATGATATACTTGCTCCTGTTGCGCTTGATGCAGAAGACATGGCATACGGCAGCAGCACGCTGTGTATACCCGTAGAAGATGTAACACCTTGGGAAGATGACGAAAATGCCGATTACTGGGTAAGCCCGATAGCCTACAAGTACTTTGATGAAAAGTTCGGGAATGAAATAGAAGAAGATCAGGAAGATGCTGACACTTATCTGCCGATACTCGTTTCATATGAGGATTCCAGAGGTGCCATTCATGAAGCATTGGTCACCAACCATCCTACAAAACCGGAAAATGGCTCTGTGCATCCAGGATATTTAGGATCTATATCCTTTGATACTACCAAATATGAATTAGTGTTAGACTTATCAAATTATCCGGAACTGTTGGATGGTGTTGGTGGGAATCTTGTTGAAGGAGCAACTTACAAAGTAGACATTCCAAAAGGTTATTTCACTGATTCACCTAAGGACATTGATTTCTGGAATGGTGATGAAGAATTTGAATTTAGCAACTATGATCTGGATATGCTCTATGTAGACGACGGTCGTGATGATGACGATTATGATTGGGTTAGAATAATGAGGAGACATCAAAAAGTAATAGTTGATTCCGGACTGGGATATACTTCAGATGCAATGACAGTATATGCTTATGTAGAAGAAGAACCGGAAGACGAGCCGGATCCTGAAGCAGTTCCGCAGACCAGCAAACAGCTGATATTCTACGATGAAGCCACAAACTCAATGAGAATTGAGTTCACAGGTACTATAGATGTTGCTACCCTTAAGGATAAGAACAACTACTCCTTCGACGGAAAGACACTCGCTGAGTGGGATGATGAGCTGGATACAAACACTGAGATCAAGTATGTAGTATATGGCAATCAGCAGTTTGCAGTGTTCGTAATTCCTCAGGACAGTATACAGGAGGAAGGAGACTACGCCTTCACAGTGTCCGGAGTAGCACATCCTGACGGAGCAGTAATGACACCGGTAGAAACAGTAGTAAGACTCGTTGACAACTTCCGCCCGGTAGTTGAGGAAGCAAGAGTAATGGCAAGCGGACAGATAATGCTAACCTTCAATGAGCCCATCAGATACTTTGTAGACCCTGAAAGCCTGGCTGATCCACATGCTCTTGCAAATAACTTCTTGGTAATGATTGATGGATATATCGAATGGGATCTTGATACAGCAGTACTTCCCAGCGGAGAGGACAATGACAGGGAAATCGTGCTTAACGGAACCGATTTGCCGGCTGGTGATATAACAGTAGAAATAGTAAAAGACCAGAACAACAACATCCTTGTAATAGACAAATCACCGCTTAAGAACCCGTTGAAGGAAGACATCTACGATGTAGAGAGACCTTAACAGTAAATAGAGAGGGTGGGTGCTGCACCCACCCCTTTCTTTATTAGAGAAACAAAGGAGGAGAGTAATGAAACTTACAATAAAAAGCAAGTGTATAACAGCTATTGCTATTATTCTTACGATTCTTACTATCAGTTCCAATATCATTTATTCGGATACTACTCCAAGGTGGACAGGCCTATTAATAGATGAAATAGACAGGAAAGGAGACAGAAAGCTGGCCGCAGTATTGGAAGATGAACTCAGAAGCTATGGGCTGGAAGCCTCTTCGCTGCCGTCAGTACTGGATTATTCGCATTCAGAATTCCTTCCTCCGGTGGGAGAGCAAAATGAGAACAGCTGTGTTGCCTGGTCTTCGGGATATTATCTGAGAACTTTTCAGCAGGGAAAGGACATTGGCTGGCTGGTAAAGGAATCAGAGAATGGAATCAGCAGCCGCATTTTCAGTCCCTCATTTATATATAATCAAATCCGTCAAGGGATAGATGGAGGAGCCTACATAGATGATGCAGGGGAATTGTTAAAAAATATCGGTGCAGCCACCTTGGAGGATTTTCCATATGTTCCGGGGGATATTTATACTATGCCCGGTGAGTCTGTTATACAAAGTGCCCATCCCCATAGAATCCGTGAATGGAGGTTGCTGTATTCTGATATTGATTATGATTCATACATCATTCAGAAGACGAAGGAGTATTTAAACACGGGAGACTTGGTAGTGGCAGGAAACAGAATAGGGCTGAAATTCCAATACCCCTACATGGATGATGAGGGTAATTGCATAATAACCAGAGAATACAACCCCCCATATATGCATGCCTTTGTCATAGTAGGCTATGATGACACTTTAGTAACTCCCAATGGTATAGGCGCCTTTAAGCTGGTTAATTCCTGGGGAACATCCTGGGGTAATGACGGCTTCAGCTATATAAGCTATGAGGCCTTTGCCGCAAGTGCATTGGAAGGATATGTTTTTACCGATCTTGTAAATAGGGAATCACAGGAGCTTGCCGTAGATATCAATGACAGTGTTATTTTCAATATGGATTTTTCAGGGACAGGCAGGTTTGATATCAAAATTAAGAGTATAACCAATAAGTTGATATATGAAGAGAACAGTTTGCAAGGAGTATCGGGTCTAAACAGCCTTGTATGGAAGGGCAGGGATATGGAGGGAAATAGTGTTTCCGACGGCGCCTACAGGCTTAATATCATACCATACAAGAGGAATACACCAAAAACGGCTTTTATCAGGAACTTCAATAAGGTGGCAAAAGTACAGACTGTAAGTGCATGGGCTTACAGATATGAGAATGCTATTCAATATGTGGATATACCTATGGATTTTAAAGCAGGGGGGATGCTGAATATAAAGGTTGATTACAATGGCACGGTACACGAGCTAATAACCAATCAAGCAGTAGGAGCGGGCGAATCCAATACATATACCATATATAAAAGGGATTTTGACTTTAATAATATTGATTTGAGTAAAGTCAGGATAATAATTGAAATTTCATAGTACAAGTATTTTACTGAGCTTTTTTAACTGCATTTTCCACACTTTCAATAAGACCTTTACTGGTTTTTGTAGCTCCGCTTATTGCATCTACACTAAGCCTCTGTTTTTCTATGATTTCCCGGGGCAGTATCATATATACTTCTTCATACCAGCCCTTGCTTTCCTGATGCTTTATTACGGTAATGCCCGATATTTTGCCTTCGGTTATACTAACTTCTGTGATAATCCTTCCGGCAAAGCCTTTGGCTTCACCCTGGTAAGTTCCGTCCTTCAGACTGCTTAGGACTATATCACCGCTGCTTGGGCTGCCGCCCCATATTTGCGGCATGCCAAGCCATAAAGATGCGAACAGAATCAGCATAATAACTGCATAAGCTTTTACTGATACAATTTTATTGCCGGCTTTGATACGGATACCATCATCTTTGCCGGCGGTGCAGTTTTCCACACATTTCATACATCTTATGCATTCAGGAGAAATAGTTTCACTTCCGACAGATAGTCTTATGCCGGCAGGGCAGTTACTCAAGCAGCTGCCGCATCGGGTACAGTCTTTGCCGTGCTTTAAGGATATTAAGCTTATGGAGCCTATAAGTGCCTGAGCAGCTCCCAATGGACATAAATAACGGCAGAAAAATCTGGAGAGGAATATTGAAGCAAGGAAGACACATGACAAAATGATAAAACCGGTTATTTCCGGAAGATTCATCAGTGCTCTCCAAGGAGACATTTTTGCGATTTTTGCCCCATATCCCAATATTGATAATATCAATAGGGCTAACAGTAAAGAATACTTGAACCATAAAGGGTTGGTGCCTTTACCGGTTTTGCTGCTTAACCGGGACCCAATGTCCTGGATAGCTCCTATGGGACAAATCCATCCGCAAAAGAACCGACCGCCAATAAGAGCCATAGCAACCAATGCAATAGTCAGTGCAAAGCTATAGCTTATTCCCTCAAATACATATCCGCTGCCCGCAGCAAATTCCCGAAGGGCGTTCCAGCCTCCATAAGGATTCAAATCACCTATACCCAGGATTTTAGTATCAATCAGTCCATTAATATAAAGCCTGTAAACCGATATAGTAATTATAAGAAAAAGGAATACCAAGGCCTGTACAAAAGGTCGAAGGCATTTTGCTTTATTATTTATCATAGCTAATCCCCATTTTGTTTCTGGACTTTGCTTATTCTCTGCACATCTTTTATTGAAATATCTCCAATTAATGCATCGGCACTTCCCTCTGAAGGAATTAAATATGAGCTTTCCATTTCATTTATGCCTAAAGGATACTCCTTGCCGCTCATATCGACCAATATCAGGTCCTCATTGTTATCCAGGACCATTCCTGCCTCCTCAAGGACCTCTGACAATTTCATTGCCTTGCCCTGGGGAAGGTTTTCTTCGTCAAGTACTTTAATTATCCCTTCAGGAAATATCACTGCATCTGTAGTTGTGGAAAAGTGGCTCATTTCCTTTACATTCATGCCAAGCTTGAATGCAGGACCGATATTCATAGGTGCATTATCTCCGCCGGTTTTTATATAATATCTATCTCTGACCATGCTTATGGTTTCGTTCTTGATTAGACCGTCGGATCCCGTCATGGTAAAGAAGCCATTGGGATCAACAAAGGAAAACTTTCCAAGTATTTTTCCCACCAGATAGGACTCGTCCTTGCTTCCGTAATACTCGTAGTAATAAGGATCTATATTTCTTGTCAACGCCTCAAAAATATGAACATTCTGTATGCCCTTGGGGGATATACGCTCATAAAGGTCTATCTTATTGACCATTTTGACCCAATATACTCCCATTTCATCGGGCACAACTATCCTTACAGGTTTTTCTTCTCGTATTATTTCTTCCCCGTCAAACATGATTCCAAGTATTATATCCCGGCTCCGTATTATGTCCTTGCTTATCATGGCGTAATAGTTGTCTCTTCCGGTAACTCCTATAGCTTCGTAATCATCAATGTCTATTCCGTTTTTTACAAGCACATCCGTTAGCAAAGGGCCGGAAGCGGTTATATTGATTTTTACACCGGTGGTTTTCTGCAATATGGTCTCAACTGTGACTTGAGGATAATCCTTAAGCTCATCGATATTGACCCTTATTGAATTATTATCCGACCAGGATATCTGGAAGCTGTTTTCATCCTTCTCCCACATTTCCTGGGATATGGAATTTTCCACAGGATCCTTTTTTACTCCAACCGTAAGATAATTCCATGCACCTATGGCGGAATTAACATTGTTTAATACTGCCTGGCTGGACACACTGGCACCTGTTACCTGTACAATATCTGTGGGCCCTTCGGGGTCAAGCACAACCAACTTAAGGTATTCCAGCAATGCCACGTCTTTAAACCTATCGGTGAACCAGCTTTCTTTTATGGGGTCTGCATAATCGGGAGTGTCTCCCTGTTCAAGGATCCGGATTCCCGAAGTTATTTCCTGTTCATTATCCATTACCACCAGTGTTCTTATAGTGCCTACATAGCCGGTACCGGAGGTTATAAAAGCTGCGGGAAGTCCATCGATTTCGTAAACCTTTTCAATTGCCGGGAAGTTTTCCCGAACAAAGGGATCCGACGGGGCTTCTTTTATTTCGGTAATTTTACCTGCCTTAGGAAGAATCCCTTTTATCATCGCTTTTTCTTTACGGGTATCATTCGTGATCCATAAGGCAGCCCCTACTATTATGATAAATGTTACGAGAGTGATGGTATATATCTTATTTCTGTTCATATCAATATCCTCTAATTCACTGTTATCTTTGCTATATTTTGCACCCATTGGGGTTTGTTCACGTCGCCGGGTTCCTTCTGTCCTATTACCAGGCGGAAGGGAGCCCCCTTTGATGCATCATAGTCTTTGCCGTTCTCATGCCAGGCTATAATTACCGGGTATCTCTTATCAGGATTTTGTTCATCCATATAATCTTCTTTTAAGGCTTGTTCCACAGTCATTTCAAATTCGTAGCCATCGGAGGCAATAAACTTTAATGCCGCGGCACTTTCCTTAATTCCGGCGTTTTCTAAAACTGCACTAAGTTTAATTCCCTTGAAAGAAAAGTATTCTTTTGTTCCATAGCTGTTAAGGGAAAAATAATCATCCTCATAATAAGCATCGGTTATTGCCTTTAATTCGTCAAGAGTCAGTGCGATGGGTTCCTTGACTCCTGAACCTTCAATTGTCAGGGATGTTGTATTTGCTTGCTTTTGAGAATCTGCAGGTTTTACTTCTACTGGTGCTTCTGCAGGAGCTTTTTCTGCAGGTGGACTTTCCGGTTCTTTCACAGGCTGTTCTACAGCGGGTTGCTCTACTGCCGGAGCTGACTCTGTCGGAGCTTCGACTGCTGCCGGAGCGGGTTCGGCAGAACTGCAGGCTGTAACAAAAGCCAAAGTTAATACTATTGTCAAGAATACAAGCAATAGCTTTTTTCTCTTGTTCATCATAAACCTCCGATATAATTGTTTGGAGCAAGCAGTATATCTGCCTGCTCCAAATCCATCCTATTTATTCATTATATCCATCAACATTCTTATAATCTTTGAATATATTGTCTGACAGAGCATAAATAACACCGCCGTTACTTCCTGCCCAAAGCGCATCTTCCGTTACAACTAAGGACCATATAGAATCCATACTGCCGGTTGATTCCCAGTCTCCCTTGGCACCGCTGAAAACCCTGCTTACGGTTTTTGGAGACTTGCTGAAGAATATACCTCCGGTGGTGGTTCCAAACCAGAGACTTCCTTTATGATCAACATACATAGTTCGTATTTCAGCATTATTCTTTAACTCATTGGGTAACAACTCATGTCCCGTATAGCTGAATTCAAGTTCACCTTTAGGATTTACATAATCAATTCTGCCTCCCGAGTTTTCCATTGTTGAGTAGGAACCGGATTTTACTATCCATGCTCCGCCTTCCGGATCAAGGGAAATGCTTCTTACCCACTGATCGGCGAACTTAGTGTTTTGGTCATCCTTGTACGGTTTTATATTACCGGTGCTGCTCATATACGCATAACCGCCGCTGTATACGTTGTTTTCTGCATCTATTGTGTCAGGATAGGTTCCGATCCATAAACCGCCTTTATCATCAGTTGTTATGGTATTGACAGATTCAGCAGGTATTCCGTCTTTCTTTGACCAGCTTTTCCAGCTGCCGTTTGCCGAATCAAAAGAAACCAGTCCCGATGCTGTACCCAACCATACCTTACCCGTGCTGTCTACTTCAACACTCTGTACAAAATCAGAAATTAATTTGCCTGCGGTGTTTTCTTTGGTATAATGAGTTACATTTCCGTCTTTTAGATAAGCGACACCCTTCTGGTTTTTAGGATCCATACCTCCTAAAGTAAACCATACCCCACCGTTTTTGTCTGCTTCTATATCATTAACATAGCTTCCGGATATGGTTATAGTGCTAATTTTGCCGGTTTTATCCAGATAAGCCGCTCCGCCTCCGTAAGTGCCTACATAAGCTCCGCCTTTGTCATCGGGAAGAACTGCTCTTACTCCTGCCAAAGGCAGTCCATTCTCAGCTCCGCCCAAGTGGGTGATAAATACCTTTGCCGGGGGGGCTTCTATTATCGGTAAAGCTGAAGCACCGCCATCAACGACTATCTTTACAACATCTTTGAGACATGCACCTTGATTCAAATGGGTAATCAATCTTATGGGACCGCCTTCATTGCCACTGGTGTATCCATCGCTATTGGTGTCTGTTACTAATGGATTTCCATTTGCTGCATAGGACAGCATAATTATTTTTCTGTCAAGACCGTCGGCAATTCCATTTTCCAAAGCGTCCTTTCCGAATATGGAGAGTACATCCTTGGAGAATCCATCAGAGGCCATCGCCTTTACCGATGTCAGAACTGCGCCTGCTTTAAGTCCCGCTTTTTGGGATATCAGCTTCCACAGATCCAAACCTTCATGCTGATGCTCACCTATATAGGTATAAGAATCTCTCAGTATAATGTCATCCATTGCTTCAAGCTCACGAAGAGTAAATTTCTTTGGAGCCTCCAATGCTGTTCCGGAAAGCTCCAGAACGGTTGAATCCAGGTACTGACTATAGGTTGGACTCATCTCATGCTTCCAGGAGGTTTGTGCTGAAGCATTTATCGTTATATTTACGACATTTTTCAGTAAGCCGGAGGAATTTACATCATCGGCGGATTTTTGACCTACTACCAGACACAAGGGACCTCCGGAATTTTCATATATTGAATCATAGCCTGCGGATTCTTTACTAATTGCCAAGGGTTTGCCATCTTCCGGATTTTTATTGTTTACGGAAGCGGAACCATAGGCCAATATCATTTTAAGATTTTCCGCTTTGGTTGCACTATTTAAATAGTTTGTTTTCATGACATCTGCCAATGGGAGGGTTATAGTCTTGCCGTCAGCTGCTGTGAATACAACCTCGCTGGCGTTGGATTGGAGTCCCACATCCACAGATCTCAGGAAGCTGTATAAGTCTATACCTCTGTATCGGATCTGCTGCGTTGATGCGGATTTCTTTATATTGTAATCTCCTGTTACCGCAAAAGTCTGCTTTCCTTCTATATCGGAGACCTTGAAGGTCTTTGGAGTATTGAGCCTTGTGCCTGGGCCTCCGATTATTAGAGTATTGCCTGCCAATTCTTTGTAAGGAGTTTCTATATGCGCATATTTGTCAGGCTGAAGATTAATTTTGATTGAAGTGATACTGCCCACCGATTTCTTTTGAGGCAACAGTATCATTAAGGGACCTCCGTCATTCTTTACATTAACCTTTTCTCCGCTTCCGTCAGTATAAGAGCTTACATAGCCCGCTGCATTTTTGTCAGCCACCATGGGTGCTCCATTTTTAGCAAAGGCGACAATGGATTTGCCTTCTGCTGTAAAGATTTCATCAAGGGATACGGTAATCTCAGAATTACTGCCGGTAAAGGTAACAGTACCTTTGGTACCGGGAATTTGTACCTTATCCTTTAAGAAATAACCCAGGTCTACACCCTCATACAAGTCGCTGTAGGCACTATCGCCCTTTTGGACTTCGTAGAATGCCTTAACTTTCGCTTTGACTTTTTCAGCATTGGAAACAGTGGTTCCATATATCATATTTTCAATATCGGATACAGTGAAGTTCTGGTTCTTCAAATTGCTTCCATCCATACCGATAACCGAAACCGCTATTTTGTTTGGAGCAAGTGCTTTATAGCTTGTATTGGGATTTCCGGAGTGGGTGCTGTAGTTCACTTCTTTTCCGACTATTATTTTATCCAGCAGTTTGGCTTGTCTTGAACCATTAGCATGATTGTATTCCGTTTTTCCGGAAATTATCCGGAGGGGGCCTCCGTCATTTCCAAGACCGCTCTTATAGCCATTCAGAGTATTTTTTATTACATATGGATATCCATTGACACCATAGGCAACCAATACGGGATAACCCGTAGATCTCAGATCCACGGAAGTCTTTGATATATATTTTCCGTCATTTAAATCAGCCGGATTCTTCTCATAGTATCCGAATAATGAAGGATCTGCTATTTGAGCTATTGTGAATTTATCAAAATCCTTATACCCGTCTGTTGCTGAAAACTGAACCAGGGTTTTGGAGTTTCCGTCTTTTGCCATACTCTCCGGGATTCCGGATTTTTTCAACAATTCCCAAAGCTTGACTCCTTCATATTCATTTACGTACCAATAGGTTGAATTTGAAAGATTGTATTCTGCCCTATAACCCATACCGGTGGCTGCAGGCTTTCCATTTTGGTATTGAACCATGCTCTCAAGCTGTTCCACCGTATAGTTTACTTCCCTTCCAACATTATCTCCGGTGACGGTAATTACATATTTGGAGTTTTCTTCTGTATTATATGGTGCTTTATCATGCTTGTAACCCGGTGAATCATTTTCCGCCACATAGATATATGCCATGTTTCCGAATTTTGTATAATTGGGATTTGGATCAGTCCCAAACACGGATTTGTCATAAACGAGTTTTATGCAGCCATCTTCATTACCCAGGCTTGAATCTGCACCGGTACCCGCATCATAGACGAAAGGTCTTGGATTAGTTCCATCAGGCTTTGAGGTTCCATAGGATACTATAATTGGTTTGCCCTTAGCTTCCGCTTCGTCTATTTGGCTAAGAGAAAACTCTGCGATGGTTTGTCTCACTCTGTTTTTTATAAGTACCTTATGGGCAGACCCGGTGAGCTTTATTCCTGTTATTCCGGAGGTCATATTCTCCAACAGGTGTTTTAAACGGATACCTTCATATGTAAAGGTCATCTCGGTTCCGTTTCTAATATCTTTATAATCTCCCCTGAATGCCCCTGTATCCTGATTTTCCATCTCTCTGATCGAGAGGGGTATGCTGGATTCGAGTCCCGGTCCTTCAAAGGTCAAGGTTGCTCCGGATATGGCATCCACATTATATGGAGAATCCCCTGCGACACCTCCGTTTGTGATGTGCTTAAAGGGGCTTTTAGAGTAGTCTGCTCCGCCGGCTGGTGTAACCTTAATTTCATTTACCAGCTTTATTAGTGAACCGTTTTGGCTGTAAATTCTGAAGTATCCTGCAATGGAAGCATCGCTTTTAGCGGTATCATAGATTGCTGTTGCATCGGCAGGACTTGTTCCCGATTCATAGACCAATACATATTTGTTAGAGGAATTTTTCAAATCTGCCACTGTTACAGGTGTATTAGCATAACCATCGGCAGATATAAATTCCACCTTGTCGTTATCCCCGTATCCCTTCAATAAAGCGCTTACAGGGACTCCTATACAATAGTCCGTTACTGTGCCGACTTTTTTTGCGTAGGTCCAGTTGCCTTTGACCCTTGGCATCATAAGGATTTCTGCTCTGGTATAGTCTGTAGAACCAGCCCTGAGCACAGGGGGAAGCTCTTCGTTAACAAGTATTTTTTGAATTATTTTATTAAAGAGAGGGTTGTTTTGCTCATTGATATGCTGTTGACCAACCATAAGCAAAGGAGCATCTTCCTCGGTTAGGGCTTCCAGTGATGCACTTTGCGGGATTACCTCCGTATTTCCCCTGCTTCCTGCCCTTCCAAAGGCTATTATTGTGTCCACAGGGACTTTTCCTGACTCACTATTGCTGCCCAGCTTTGGGAAATAATATCTCTCCTTACCATAAGCCGGAGTAATGAGCTTCTTGGATGTTGTGGAGTCTCCGGTATGAGAAGGATCAAAGGTTACCTTGTATCCATCGGAGGCAACGAAATCAATTTTATGCAGGTTATACTTGTCCTGCCCGAAGCCTGATTTGCTGAGAAGGTCATTGACCTTAACGCCTTTTCCAAGATAAATACTTTTTGTCGGGGTTGTATTGATGGCAGAATAGAGATTTGTAGTTTGAGTCATTGCCATCAAATCATCCTTAGTGTAAGACTTTTCATTTTCAATACCGATTCCCTGACCTGTGACAACCAGCATAGGTTGTTCAGTTTCCGGGGACCAAGGCTCTGCATATACTATGCTTCCCAGAGATGAAAACAGCAGTGTAAATGTCAGCAGAAAGGCAAGGCCCTTTTTTATCGGGATTTTACTGAGGGTTAAGTAGCTCATAAATTTTCCTCCTTTAAGATTTTTACCTAATCTGGTTTAAATTGGAATAAAAAAACTTCTTATGACAAAAGAAGTTAAATAGTTAAAATACCATTACCCCTTTTCGCATTGGAAGGCAATACAGTTTCCCATAGTACCCTATCGTCTTATACATCATGCAAAAATTGTTTAGATGAATAAAATCGGAGTGGTTCTGCTGTATTAAGTTGTATAGGTTTATTATATCGTTAAGTTATTGTCAATACAAGGGTATTGCATTCTGATTTCTTCTGATTCTTGCCTTTTCTCTGCTTTTTAGCAAATATCTGCCCACCTCTTTCAGCTTGATTCCGGAATGCTGCTCATAACTATGCAAAAATCGTCTCATGATGGTATGCTTTTCTATTGTAAAGGAAGGAGTATCTGTAAGAATGAAAAAGCATATATCCGCCAAGTCTGTTCTGATATCCCCATAGCTTAAATCTTCAAAATCCAAACCGTATATTTTGCCTTTTGCATATATGAAATTTCTCAGATTTACATCTCCTTTCAGCATATTACCTGAACTACC
>ENA-UOOR01003365-UOOR01003365.1-fermentation-metagenome-genome-assembly--contig:-NODE-3365-length-14255-cov-2.715704_pt1 | contig 14255 bp, 13 predicted proteins | sample MGYA00245780_ERZ724029 | MGnify/ENA primary metagenome ERZ724029 (study PRJEB28704, sample SAMN03018315) | fermentation metagenome | biome: anthropogenic terrestrial biome; feature: soil; material... | reverse complement strand
CTAGACACCATGGCAGCTACTATTAGCGAAGCGCCGGAGACGATAGAGGATTTGCTAGAGCCCTATTTGATGCAGATCGGTTTCATCCAGCGCACCCCACGGGGGCGTATGACCACACGCTTAGCTTGCGAACATCTTGGTATTACTCCGTCTGTGGATAAAGAGCAGTTGCGTTTGCTGTAGGTGGATATGTTTTTGAGCCAATCTAGGGGGATAAAAAGGTGCCTGTAGCCTATTGACAACTATATCGGCCTCCGATACTATTATATCGGTGAACGATATAACGGGGGAGGGTATAGCAGCAAGTGGCACAAGAGATTGAGAATTGCTCTTGTAGATGATAGGAAGTAAGGGGAGGGACGTGTATGAAGGAATTGTTGCGGGTTCAGAACCTATGCAAAACCTTTACTCTTTCAGCGAAACAACAGCGGCTTGAAAAGACCAACGAGAAACGGAAAGTGGCTGTAGATAACCTGTCTTTTTCTGCATATGATGGGGAGATTTTCGGGCTACTGGGGCCAAACGGAGCGGGAAAAACAACAACGCTGCGCATACTCTCCACTTTGATCAAGCCGGACAGCGGTGATGCATTCTTAGATGGAAAAAGTGTTGTCCGCGAAGCGGAGCAAGTACGTACCAAAATCGGTTTCTTAACCTCTGAATTGAAGCTGGAGGATTATTTCACTCCCAATTATCTGTTTGACTTTTTCTCTGACCTCTATCACGTAGATGAGCAGGTGCGGGCTCAGCGCAAGCATAGCCTGTTTACGCGCTTTGGCATTAGCCGCTTCGCGGAGGTAAAGATCGCCGATCTCTCCACCGGCATGAGGCAGAAAGTCTCTTTAGCAATCGCCCTAGTGCATGATCCGGAAGTAATCATCTTTGATGAGCCGACCAACGGGTTGGACGTAATCACGGCAAAAACCGTTACCGACTTTCTGCTTGAGTTAAAGCAAGAGGGTAAAACGGTGATTATATCTACCCATATCTTTAGTCTGGTCGAAAAAACGTGCGACCGGGTTGCTATCATTATCGACGGCAAGCTTGTGACTTGCGATGCGCTTGACAAGGTAAAAAATGGCTTGAGCCTAGAAGATCGGTTTTTTGCAATCTATGAAGAAGTGGCTGGTGGCGTGGAATGAAGGGTAATATTTTAACCATCATGAAAAAGGAACTGAAGCGCCTATTGGGTGACAAGCGCATTTTGATCAATGCGGTTTTGTTGCCCGGCATTCTGATTTATGTGATGTATTCCTTTATGGGCTATGCATTGGCCGGCATGTTTGCCCCGGATGCTGCCCCGCTACAAATCGCCGCGGTTCACATGCCTACTTCGGTATCGCAGATGTTTGAGGCAGCAGCTCTCCCGTACATAGACATAGATGCAACCGATGTGGCTGAGATAGCCGACATAAAAAGCCTGATTGCCGCCAAGGAGTTTGAACTGTTAATAGTTTTTCCGGCCGACTTTGACACCATGGTGGATGCATTTGACATTAAGAGCCAAACAACAACCGCCCCTAACATTGCCGTGTTCTATAACAGCACCGACTCCGATTCAGAACGTGTTTATGCGCAAGTGGCCGCTATGCTTGATTCTTACGAAGCAACGCTTGCCAACAAGTTCGATGTCAATGGCGGAGACGAGGTTTACAACCTAGCCAGCGAAAAAGATCGCAGCGGACAAGTGTTTTCCTCGTTAATGCCGCTTTTGCTTACTATCTTGCTCTTCTCGGGCTGCATGGCAATTGCCCCCGAATCTATTGCCGGAGAAAAAGAACGTGGTACACTTTCTACCCTGCTGGTTACTCCCTTGCGACGCAGCGAATTGGCACTGGGAAAAATCTTTGCCATTACAATTGTAGGAACATTGAGCGCCATCTCTAGCACAATTGGCACAATACTCTCCTTGCCGCAGCTAACAGGCGGCGCTTCAGACGGCTTGCCCCTTTTCTACACGATGGGTGACTATCTGCTGCTCGGGATAGTAGTTCTTAGTACTGTCTTGTTATTTGTCTCGCTGATGTCAATATTGTCGGCTTTTGCTGAGAGCATTAAAGAAGCGCAAACCTATATGACGCCCTTAATGATTGTCGTTATGCTTGCCGGTGTCACCGGTATGTTTGGGGGCGCTGCAGAGCAGCCGCTTGTTTACCTCATCCCAGTCTATAACTCTGTACAGTGTATGAATGCGGTCTTTTCGTTTGAGGTTGTACAGCTGCATGTAGCAATTACTGTGGTGAGCAATCTGGTGTATTGCGGGGCGCTGGCGTTTATTCTTACTAAAATGTTCAATAGCGAGAGAGTGATGTTCTCACGCTAATTCAACTGCAGTGGTATGATGGGTTCTCTACTCATATAGCAAGTTGGCATATGGCCCAACCGCCTCAGGCATAGAAACGAAGACAAATAGGGCACCTCAGGTTGTTCAGCCCCCAAATGTTGGACGAACTAGCTAGACTTCCGCAACAGCGCACATATTGCCTGCGACCGTACTTCATAGCAGAGAATCAAAAGCAGCACCCGCTCCAGTTCTTTGGATACGGGTGCTGTTCTCTTCTCAAGCGCATTCTTGTCTTAACCTCAAACTGAAAACCCTTTGGGTGGCAGATGATAATTCATCACCGCCCCCTCGTATCACGCTTGAAAAACCTTAACGCCTAATTCGTTGTCCAACTAACATAATCACAGCTGTAAGGACTAATACCACATGAAAATACCGGTATGCCTCATTCTTGCTTTCAAGATCGTCCTGGATAATTACCTCTTGCCCAACCGTGGACACCGGGGTTGTTGTTGACTGCTGTAAACCCTCTTCCAAGCTTCCCGCGGTGTCTATTGGGTCCCCAATGTTCTCACCCCAATAGCCTTCGGTCTGTAGAATCAAGGTCTCCCGCTCAGCGGTACTAAACTGATGCACTTGAGAAATCGTTAGTTTTCTACCCTCAAGTGAAGCCACGTATAACTGCCCTTGAGAGTCAAACCTAATAGGGTCTGTGATGAAACTCGCCCCTAGTGGCAAATAGTGCACAGCCAACTCTCCACTAGGAGACGCGATAGCAGCAACCTTCCGATACATCCCAAAACCTTTTACATCCCAGTAAGAAAAACAGACCCTATTATCCGACAGCGTCTTAAGAGCTAAAGGCTGCATGAGCTCAAAGCATGCTTCCACCTGGTAATAAGTACCGGCGTAACTTAGCACAACTGGCCGTGGCTGAACCGAATTCAACTCTTCCTGCTGAATCTCAACTCGGCCATAGTGGGAGAAATCACCCGCTTGCAGCAGGTACTCCGTCCCATCACTAATAATTAGGCCTGCCTCTGCAGCATAGATCGTTGTCAGCTTACGGTAGGTATTTTCTCCCGTGGTTGAGGGAGGCATGTCCTCAAAGAGCAGAATTTCATGCGTTGCTAAGACGTCACCTGCCAAGGACATAATATGAAGTTTCGCAGGGTCACTCAGATCTTGCATGTTGTCAAGTATGTAGAGTGCCCCATCACTGTACTCAATACTGCCTATGCTCATGAGTGCAGGAAGTGAAATATCTGTCCGAGAACCATCCGCAGCAATTTTGACAATGCAGCCACCGAAGCTGTCTGCAACGAAAAAAGCCCCACTACCCTCGTCGTAACAGAAACTACTCACCCGACAAGCCCCTGAATGGTGCATAGGCTTGTCATCCTTGAACTCAATCTCTACAACGGCGGTCTCCGCTCCCCGCTCGCCCTCAGTGCTAGCATTTCTAGGGCCAAACAGGATTAGTAGGATAGCAAGCAATACAAGCAAACGATACGCTAAAGACCTGCTGTTAGTCTCTTGGTTCACCTTAAGCATACTACCCATAGATCCCTCCTCCTATTTTTACATTTTCTAGTCAGCGTGGTTATGTTCTAGTGTTACCTATTCGCCACTTGCCCAATTGTCCCTTTTAACATTTGATGCAAATTTCAAAATATACCTTTAGAATAGAGAATAAGTGATGCAATGCATTGCTAACCGCGGAAGCTCCCTTCGTGCGGTAGATCCGATTACAGACGCACTAAGCAAGGAAAGGCCACCATAGTACCGCTACTTCTGAGCAGACAACCAAAAACAGCGCCCGCTCCAGTATGCCGCTGTATGCGGGTGCTGTTCTAGAAGCTCTCCATTATGCTGTTGTCTAGGCAACTACCCTTCCGGGACATGCTCTGGACCCAACCGCGGTCTTGGAGCATTTGTTGGTGATCATAGTGTTGGTATTGCCACCCCTGGTCTGAATGCAGAATCGGAGTGAATTAGTCTGGAACCACTTCAAAGGCCTTCTGTAGCATGTAGGTCACCTGTGATAATGCTGGTCGCTCATAGATTAGGTAGGTAAAAATCTCGCCTTTAGACATATCCATGAGGGGAGAAAGGGAGAGCTTCGTCCCAAACAACGAGAGCTCTGCAATGTCTGCTGCTAGCTTCTGGTATGGTTTGTCTGCGTTGAAATCCCGCTGAATCACGTTCGGAGCAACTCTGCCAACCTCACCGCGGTAAGAACGATGCTTCTTTATGCGGACACGACAAGTTAGATGCCCTTCCGTCATAGGCTTTATTTAAGCTCCAACATAAGCACCGTGTCCACCTCATCGGGCAGGGGATGTGTCAAGTGCTCTGGCTCGCCAAAGTTGACGAAGATATGGTCGGTAAAGTCAAAGGTATTCCAAGGCTGACTGATTTTTAACTCTGAGCCATCAGCCAGTAGGCCACCCTCTTAACCCGATCGCGGAGCCCTGCTAAGCCTAAGGGGCCGATTGGAAGTTCAAAGACGTGGGCGAAGAGCTTATTGCCTTTTTGGGTGTAGTAGCCCCATTCAGGCTTGGGTAACTCAGCCCGGCCGCAGCCATAAACGCTAGAGCTGTTCTGCTGCATCCAAGCGCCTATGTCTTGAAGAATCTGCAGTGATTCTGCGGGAAATTGGCCTTTCGCATCGGGGCCCACGTTCAAGATCATATTGCCGTTCTTGCTGACACACTCGACTAGCTCCTGAAGTCCCTTGACACCTGTGCTACAATCGGTTGCGCGAAGAGGCGAAAAGGTGCTTTGTTGCTCTCCCCGCCATTCGCCCCTCGCAACTAAGCAAAAGCACAGAGTGTCAAGGGCGAATGGAACGATAGCACCCCGTCTTTTTGGGAAAACGTCAATTACAAACATACTAAGGGAAATAGATGGTAGGATGGCTCACCTACCGAAACTTGACACGGACGATTTACACATATGAATTGACAGATCGTACTAGGTATTATACAGTGAAATCAGTACACTCTGTTTGTTTGCAGATAATACACTAGTATGATTAAGGATAGGTTTACTGCGTTGCAGGTGTTCTAAATTACCATGAAGGGAAGGGGTCCATTGAAGATGAGAAAGAGAATTTCGTTTTTGCTACTTCTTACATTCCTAATGACCACTTTTGCACCAGTTTATGCAAGCACTAACTGCAAAGACTATGGCAACAGACACTTGACAGAATTATTCTATGAAGCTAGTGACGACGAGATAGTTGCTTATTATGAAGGCCAACCCATTAGAAAAGAGATATAATTGAGACAACCGGACAAATAAGAACCAGCAGAATCAACGAAATTAAGAAATCCAACAGCACTGCAAAGAACGACAAGAGTTACACTGATAATCAGGGACATAAGACTGGAGATATGGCTTTCCCACAAGAGCACGTTACTTTTCTTCCACCGGGAGCTAACGAGGCTATTGTAGTTAAAGGCATATCAGCACCAAGATACGGCCAAGAGGACACCTATTTTTATTTGACAACCAAATCAGGCCGTGAGCTTGCGCGTACGTTTGATTCTAATGACTTAAATTCATTTCTGTGGCTGTTAGCCGGTTTTATCCCGCATATTGGCCCTGCAGTTTCGGTATTTGGTTTTTTTGTTGAGGCTTGGCACGCTGGGCTTGCCGCAGAAATAAGGTACTGGACAGATCAAAACCATAACATAGTATGGCTAGTGAATGATTCGCCTTATGGATCCTTTTATTCTGTAGATTTTTGGGATGGAGAGACAGTTGATTTGGACGAATACACCAGCGAATTTACTAGGGTATGGGTGAAGAGCGTATCTTATAGAACAGTGAATTAAGGAGCTACAGCATATGGAATGTCCATACTGCCACAATGTAATGCAAAAAGGCATAATCTATGGCGATAGATATAGCCTAAAGTGGTTGCCAGAAGAAAAGGATAAGGGACCAGTTCTTAGCCATTTCATGAAGGGCATTAAATTGGCGGCTTGGGGGCAAGGCATCGTTACTTACTATTGTGAGAAAGATGGGGTTTTTCTAATAGAAGAGATGGGGCGCGAAGACACGGCTTCACAAAGGAATATGCGAACCGATGACGAGTCTTAGACACGGCGAAATCTGACTCGGTATTTAACTTTTTTGCTCCCTCTACCTTGTCAACCCCCCCCCGAAGATCCGAGGCCACTGAAAAACTCATTCGCTGAATGAGCAAAGACGCAATTCCTACAAATTCTCGTGGGAATTGCGTCTTTTTTGGTATAATTAAGGTATATTAATGCAGAAATGGGTGGATTTAGTGCTTAAGCCCCAGCTAACGCTTCCAGTAAGCCAATACTCAGGTATATACCAACTTATCATCCCCAAAAACAACTTGCTGCGGCAGATCAAAGAGAACCTAGACTTCTCTTTTGTCTATGATGAGTTGGCTTCAAAGTATTGTCCAGATAATGGCCGATGGGCCCTAGATCCAGTTCGCATGTTTAAGTATGTGAATGTCAATTAGAAACTGAGCCAGAGGGGGTGCGGACGAAAACCTGGACTTGATTGGTCGGGAGGTAGTCCAATGTATTCTTATGAGGATCGGATAAAAGCAATAGAGCTTTACATTAAGTATGACTTAAGTTTGGCAGATACTATCCGGGAGCTGGGATATCCGAGTCGTAATATGCTGGCACAATGGTATAGGGAGTATCGAAAAACTGGGGAATTACACGGACATTATACTAAAAGGCCCGAATACAGCCCTGAACAGATGCGAGCAGCTGTAGATTACTACCTAGACCATGGGCGTAGCATCACTCGCACTATAAAGGCTATAGGGTATCCTTCACGCCCGGTTTTGCGGGCATGGATTGATGAGCTAGCGCCTGGTAAACGCAAATCTTCCATAAAAGATGGCACCTGTATACGGTTGTTCGCTCAAGAACAGCAAAAGAATGCGGTGCTCGAATTATGCACTAGGGAAGGATCTGCGGCCTCCGTTGCCGAACAGTCAGGTGTCAGTAGAACTAGCCTATATAAGTGGCGGCACCAGCTGTTTAGCGAAAAGGACGTGGAGTGCATGAATGAATTCTTTAAATCGCTTCCCGATGATAGGGAAGCGCTGTTGGCAGAGCTTGAGCGATTGAAGCGACAGATATATCGGCAACAGATGGAACTAGACATACTTAATAAGGCGGCAGAAATAGTAAAAAAAGACCCGGGCATCGATCCTCAGGAACTGGCAAACAAGGAAAAAGCTAGTTTGATCGATGCCCTGCGAACCAAGTACCCATTGAATGACTTGCTTGCAATGATGAAGATGCCAAAGAGTAGCTATTTTTACCAGAGAAAAGCCCAGTGCATGCCGGACGAATATAATCAACTGCGAACTGAGGTCAAAGAAATCTTCGCCAAGAATAAGGAGCGTTATGGCTATAGGCGGGTGCATGCTGCAATCAGAAACGCCGGGATAGCAGTCTCAGAAAAAATTATCAGGCGCATTATGGGCGAGGAGCAGCTTATTGTCCCATACAAGAAAAAACGCAAGTACAGCTCATACCAAGGTGAGATTAGTCCTGAGAACTTGGTTTCCCGAGATTTCCATGCAGCTAAACCTAACCTTAAATGGTTAACGGATCTTACCGAGTTTCGTATACCCGCCGGTAAGGTTTATCTATCGCCAATTATCGACAGCTTTGATGGCTTAGTAGTAAGCTGGACAATCGGTACTAGCCCAGATGCTGAATTGGTTAATACTATGCCGCAAAAGGCCATCGGGCTCCTGACCGAAGGAGAACAACCAATTGTACATACAGATAGAGGCGGCCATTATCGTTGGCCTGGCTGGATCTCGCTAATGGAGGGCGCCGGACTGATAGGATCCATGTCCAAGAAAGGTTGTTCACCAGATAATGCAGCCTGTGAGGGCTTCTTCGGCAGGGTGAAGAATGAGCTGTTCTATAACCGTTCATGGAAAGACGTTTCGCTGGATGAGTTTATTGACGAGCTTGATGCCTATCTTAGATGGTACAATGAGGAACGCATTAAACTATCACTTGGGTCAATGAGCCCGGCAGCCTATAGAAATAGTCTTGGTATTGCAGCGTAAGGAAGTCCAAAAAAACATCCGCACCCCCGAATACGAACAATATTAGGTACAGTGAGGAATGCAATTTGTGCACTAGCTAATATAAACTATTGATTGTCTTAATGGGGAATTGGATAACTAGGAAGGATAATCCATTAATATGTAGAACTAATAGGAATAGGAAGTCGTTGCCTTTCAATAAAAAATAGATGGAAGTAGTAGCCAATGAGTCGTTTTAGAACCCGTATGTGCGCTCTACTGACATCAATGATACTTCTTGTCTCATTATTAGCAACCCCTGTAATGGCAGCTTCTGCTATAACCGAAAGGGAGGTCGAAGCTGCTATCCAAGCAATCTCCAATAAACATAGGAACGAGATTGCGGATTTAACATACAAAGCGAGAGAAGTCGTTTTGCAGACCGCCTCAGACCGGCAAGAAGTTTTAACATCGGAGTTTAAGCGGAAGGAACAGGAGTTATATGATGAATGGGACAAAACGATAGCCGAGTACTTTGATTCTATTGGGTGGGTGAATGTTGGGGTAGAAGAGAGCGTTGATGAAATTCAGCCCGCAAGTGTCAATACGCATCTAGAGTATACTCAGAGTGCATGGGCTTCAATGGATTCCCCAGGGCAGATATGCTACACGTGCCGGTATCGCTGGGAAGCCGGGATGTTTCTCGGAAACCCTGATGGAAATTGGCAGCCACAGGATTTGGTTGCTACCATATTGAGATATGATGACGGATGGCGAATTAAAAAATATGACCTTAAGGCATACGATGCGTATATGGATGTCATCGGACGTGTACTTTATGACAACGAACGAATTGCTATAGAGACAGGAGTCACATCATTCCAAGGTCAACAATGAGTCCCAGGAGATTCTTTTGCATTTTATGTGAAGGAAGGTTATATTGATGACTGGCTTAACCCAGCGGTCATAGTAGTAGACATACTTGCATGGATTCAGCCTGGCTCACGCAGTTCAAACGAAATAAAGTCAGACTATCTTCATAACTGGGGCTTGGGTGGTATTAACAGCGTTTCCGTGGCATGGGGAGGGATATCCGCCAATTATAGCGGAATGGTTCGGGATTGGACAAGAGGAACTCCCGGCTTGACTATATCGCTTCCATAGTAACTAGCGAAACTAGGGGCGATGAAATCTCGTCGCCCTAGTTAAAGAGGTGGTTCCTTTGAAAAAACGAACGCTTGCTCTTATTCTCATTATAATGATAGCAATAACCGCATATTGGCTTCTGCCGCCTTATATTAAATTTGGCAGAAGTACCGAATTCTGGGCGTATAGTTGGAACCAGGGTAATTGGCATTTTTTCGCTAATAAGCGTGATAGCTTACGGGTGCATAGAGTTAATAAAAAGTTCCCTTTCATAAGTTTTCGTGTTGCTAGTACCCCTATGATCATGGATATCAAGGGTACTACAAACTGGTTGTTTTTCTTGGCCCATAATGGAGCAATCGGGAGAGTAAATTACAGGGGAAAAGAAGAGAGCATTCTGCCCAATATTCTAGCGTATAGTTTTGATGTATCGGAAGAACATGTTTATTTTCTTGAGCGATATAGCACTCATCTATGTGTATCAGACGGTAGAGAGTCAACTGTTTTAGTTTCTGCGCAATGTTCGGGGCTTAAAGTAGCAAAGGAGTGCATCTATTTTACTGCTAATGGTTTTGACAACAAACTTGAACCGGGGTTATACAGAATTAACTTCGATGGCTCCAACCTAGAAAGGCTCTTGCCCGAGCACGAGTTCGTGCTTTATGGTGATAATATTTACTATATTAGTGAGCAAGAGGGTAACACAATTTGGGTCTACAATGTTGCTAGCAGGGAAACCCAGCCAATAGATGATACTTGGGGAAGCATGAAGTTGATTTCCAAAGAGCAAGGGGTTTATTTCACACACGCTCAAAGCTCTCATATATTTCGAATTGACCCTAATGACAACAGCGTTAGTCCCATAAAGTGAGTTAGATGATGGGGTTTAAAAAGTGAAGGTTAGTGTATTAGTATAGACGGAGAGTAAACAATCCCACGGCACCATGGTGCCGTTCTCAGGGGTGTTACAGAGAGAGGGCAAGTCGCCCTCTTCACTTATTCCAGCTCTAGCATGAGTACCGTATCGACATCGTTAGGCAGGGGATGTGTCAAGTGCTCTGGCTCGCCGAAGTTCACAAAGATATGGTCGGTAAAGTCGAAGGTATTCCAAGGCTGACTGATTTTTAACTCTGAGCCATCAGCCAGCAGGCGCACTTTCTTGACCCGATCACCAAGCCCCGCCAAGCCTAAGGGGCCGATCGGCGGCTCAAAGACGTGGGCGTAGAGCTTATTGTCTTTTTGCGTGTAGTAGCCCCATTCCGGCTTAGGTAGTTCAGCCCGGCCACAGCTGTAAATACTGTCGCTATTCTGCTGCATCCAGGCGCCTATGTCTTTAAGAATCTGCAGTGACTCTGCCGGAATTCGGCCTTTCGCATCGGGGCCCACGTTTAGTATCATATTGCCGTTCTTGCTGACGCACTCGACTAATTTACGGATGATTTGCTTGGACGATTTGTAGTTTTTGTCGCTAGCGCAGTAGCCCCAGTTGTTGTTCATCGTGATACAAGCTTCCCAGGGGATAGCATTGCCTTCTTCATCTAATATGCCTTCGGGTGGGATAATCTGCTCCGGCGAGGCAAAATCGCCAGCGTAGGGTTTAGGGTTACGGGTGCGAATGCTGCCGGCGTTCTCACCGCTTGCTTCTAGCCGGTTATCAATGATCACATTAGGCTGCAATTGCCTCACCATCTGTATCAGTTCGCTGGCCCGCCATTTTTCACCCATCATATCGTCATAGGAAAAGTCGAACCAGAGAATGTCGATTTGACCGTAGTTGGTGCATAGTTCACGCACTTGCCCGTGCATGTAGTCGAGGTAACGTTCAAAGTCATGAGGCTTGTCCTTGAGTGATTCGTCGTTGCGCAGGGGATGATGCTTGTCTCCATAATGGGGGAAATCGGGGTGATGCCAGTCGATCAGTGAGTAATACAATCCCACCTTAAGCCCGGCAGCGCGAAAGGCGTCAACGTATTCACGCAGCAAGTCGCGTCCGGCAGGCGTGTTGGTTGCCTTATAGTCTGTTAGCTGGCTATCGAAGAGGCAAAAACCATCGTGATGCTTGGCAGTCAGTACGGCGTAACGCATACCGGCAGCCTTAGCAGCAGCTGCCCATGCCTTAGGGTCATAAGCAGTCGGATTGAACTCCTCGAAATAGGGTTGGTAATCTTCATTAGATAAGTTTTCTGCCTTACGCACCCATTCGCCTCGCGCCGGGATGGCGTAGAGGCCCCAGTGAATGAACATGCCAAACCTGTCGGCAAGGAACCATTTGGTTCGCTTGGCTCGCGCTTCAACTAGCCCCATGTCTGTTCCTCCATTCGTGTTTATTGAGCAATGACAACCGCCCATTCTCTAAGAGATCTTCTGCCGTCGCCCACCTATTACGGATAAGGCTACTCCTAGAACAATTAATGCCCCGCCGGCAAATACAGGCCAGCCTAGTTCCTCATGCAGTAGTAGTACTGACCAAATAAGAGAGAAGACTGGAATAAGAAACAGGCTTATCGCAGCTAAAGAGGCCTGCACTCGCTGTAGCAAATAGGCATAAGCTACCACCGAAACCGATGTAGGTACAATGCTTAGATAAAGAGTGTTTAGTATAATCGGTGTGTTCAAAGCTGACCAATCCAGCGCAGGTTTAGTGATCAGGGCCATGGCTACCAGCAGAACAGCACCGATATTAGTTGCCCAAGCCACCACGACGGGTGGATCTTCGTGTCGCAAGACCCTTTTAGATAATACAGTGTAAACGCTGTAGCAAAAGGCAGCAGCGATGACTAAAAGGTTGCCTAGGCCACTGCTGCCCCAGTCGAGCACCCAGGTTCCGTCAGTCGTCACCACAAAAATACCGATGAAGGTGGTAATGAGGCCTATCAGTTTCAGGCAGTTGAGTGTCTCGCCTAGAAAAATAGCCGAAAGAATAACCGCAAAAACTGGGTCAACTGAACCCAAGAGGCTAGTGCTACTGGCTGTGCTTAAGCTGAGCCCCATATTTTGTAGCAAATTGTTGAGGAAGATGCCGATGGCCCCTAAGGCTGTGAACCAAGGCCAGCTGCGTTTCCAGGCGGCTATGAATTCTCGCCAGCCAGCAATATATACAGCGTAGACGGTAAGAAAACATGCCCCAATGGCAAAACGCAGGGCGGCTAGCAAGGTTGGTGGAATTACTTCCAACACAAGTTTGGAAAAAGGGAAGACGGTAGACCAAATTAATGATGGGAGTAGCAGTAGCACACCGATAGGTATCTGTTTTTTTCTAGCAGGAGCGGCAGCTACTGCTTTGCGTTGTGTCAAGGGGGCCCCTCCTTTATTGAATGTCGCTACTATTATATCGGTGTTACGTGGTTAACGTAACCCCCTAGGCCGCTATCTTGGGTAGAGCCCTTTTCTCTTCTCGATGCTTTGTGGTAACCTGTGCATAGAAAGTGCTTGGAGGAGGTGGATGCCATGCGGGCACCGTGGGGGAGAATGCAGGGCATACGTCCCAATAAACCACTCTATCGTTGGCTAGATGCCGGCCTCAGTTTGACAGAGGCTTTGGGCAAGATGCAAGATACCTACGGGGTTTCAACTACCAAGTTGGCCTTGTTGCGGCAAGTGGCGGAACATGAGTATCCGCTATTGACTAGCTTACCGCCACGGGCGGTTAGCATCTATGTGGGTATTCCTTTTTGCCCCTCGCGTTGCCTTTACTGTTCCTTCCCTTCGCATTCTTTGCGTGAATTGGGGCAAGAACGGCAACGCTTTGTAAGTGCCTTGTTGCATGAAATAGCTGTGGTGGGTGGCTATCTACAGCAATACGAGTTTTCCGTCGATACCGTTTATGTAGGGGGTGGCACTCCAACAGCATTGGCAGCGAGCGATTTGGCTTGTATCCTACGGGCTTTGCAACGCGAATTGCCACGGCCTTGGCGTGAGTTTACAGTAGAGGCCGGACGCCCCGAAACACTGACGGAAGAGCACTTGGCTGTGCTAACCAAGGCTGGGGTAGAGCGAATTAGCATCAACCCGCAGACCAGGCAGCAAAAGACGCTGGAGTTAATTGGGCGGCATCATAGTTACCAAGACATCGAAGCAGCCGTAGCCCGTTCTCGAGATCAGTTTAGTACCCTGAATATGGATCTTATCTTAGGTCTGCCGGGTGAAGGGTTGGCCGAAATGCAGGCGAGTGTAGAGTGGGTACAGAACCTCCGACCAGAGAATATTACCTTGCACATGTTTTCGCCCAAGCGCGCCTCCCGTTTTACCGGCGAGCAGAACGATTGGCAGGAGATGTTGCCGTCGGCTGAACTGGCTACCCACATGGTGGAAGCCACCAGTGAATCCTTGCGGCAAGCCGGTTATGATCCTTACTATTTATATAGGCAGCGTAATATCCTCGGTGGGCAAGAGAATGTAGGCTGGACATTGCCGGGACATGCTTGCCGTTACAATACGCTGATGATTTCTGAACGCCAGCATATACTGGGGCTAGGTGGAGGGGCTGTCAGCAAATTCATCAACAATGATGGGACCTTGGTAAGCCAAACTAATGCGCGTGATGTGCGTGTTTATATTAAACGAGTAGAACAACATATCGCCAGCAAAATGAAACTGCTGGCGGAGAGGAGCGAATAAATGAAGGTCTTAATGCACGCCTGCTGCGGCCCTTGTGCATCTTATTCTGTAGAAGCCTTGCGCGAAGCGGGGCATGAAGTCTATGGCTACTTTTATAATCCCAACATTCATCCCTCACAGGAGTATAGGCGCCGCTGGGAGTCTTTCAAACAGCTG
>ENA-UOOR01003364-UOOR01003364.1-fermentation-metagenome-genome-assembly--contig:-NODE-3364-length-14256-cov-12.864024_pt1 | contig 14256 bp, 13 predicted proteins | sample MGYA00245780_ERZ724029 | MGnify/ENA primary metagenome ERZ724029 (study PRJEB28704, sample SAMN03018315) | fermentation metagenome | biome: anthropogenic terrestrial biome; feature: soil... | reverse complement strand
ATGTGAGAAACATCAATTTCATCAATGTTAAAATAACGTTTTGCGTATTCATTTGCAGTTTTAAGCGGAAATAATAAACCATTTACATCATCATTTTTTAAAAGATTCCCCTCTCCATTTTCAGCAACATATCTATTAAAACAATAACCCGCAATATTAATTGGATCTATTTCCTGTGGTGAATTAAAAAACTGTGTATTGCTCACATTTGCAATCGTATCAATAATATAGTCATCCCAAATTTCCTCAAGTATTTTAGGGTCAGTAATCTTTTCACTTGTGATCTTATGACCATTTTTTGAAATGTAATTATATATATTTGAATGCACAGATTTAGGAATAGTATAATATCTATACTCCCCATTGTCTGAAATCATTGCTAAAGCTTCATCACCATAAAATCTTATCTCATGACTTTCATCTATTTTAAACCATAAATCACTTGAAAGTTCGAGGGGAGATGATTGTTCCTTCTTCTTCCACTTATTTACTTTAAATAATTTAGTTAAATCTGTGTTTGAACTCATCTCGTATTTCCCGTCTTTTGTAAAAGCAGTAACAGCATCCTGATTTTCAAGTAAAGATAATTCTTTATTTAATAAAAGCAATTCCTGATTTTTATTTTTGGGGTTACTAAGAAGTAATAAGCCTGCACATACTAGTGCTAAAACAGCAATAATTGCAGCTATAGTCTTTGTCTTTTTAAACCTCATAATATCCTTCACTCTTTTCTTTACATTACTTTCACCAAATGCCAATAATCCGGCAGTTACATGAATCCTGTTTTGCTTTATTGCAAGAGAAAGCAGAGAATTTGCATAGCTTTGCCGCATATCATATCCTAACAATTTGAGTACCTTTTCATCACAGGAACTTTCCATATCCTTTGAGCATAATAAATATGATGCCCACACGATAGGATTAAACCAGTGCAAACTTAATGCAATAATTGACAGCATTTTAAATACAGTATCAAAGCGCTTTATATGAATTAATTCATGAGTAATAATATGCTGCAGCTCAATTTCATTATCTAAATCACAATCAATGGGAAGTATAATTTTGGGTTTTATTATTCCGCTGACAATTGGTGTATTAAAAGCTCCTGAACGGTAAACTTTAATATTTTGATTTATACCAACAATCTCTTTGCACTTTTCAATTGTGCTGTTATCTTTTATAATAAATGCTGATTTTAGCCTATTTTTAGTTGATATATAAAAGACACTGCTTGATAAAAGAAGGATTAATGCACCAGTTACCCATATACAAGCTGCTATAAGCATATGTATCTGTACAGGATCAGCAGAATTAGATGATTTTGATACAGTCTCTTGTATATTATGTACTTCTTCCTTTGTTGGTTGAACTGAATCTTTAGGTAAAACTTGCATTTTTAATTCACCCTTTGGTGAATTTCTTGCTATTTCTACAAATTCAATTTGAGATAAATTTTGTGATGACTCTGATTGACTCGTCTTTGGCTTTGCAGATATAAAGCTAAACAAACTTGCTGAAGATGAAAAGGAAAAGGGCAAAAGAAGCCTTATAAGTACAATACTCCACACAGCATATATAGCCCACTTTGGAAGCTTATTTTTAAATAAGGCTCTAATTAATATTATTAAAATTGCAGCAACACTTGAAGTTATGCTCATATTTATTACTGATATAAAAATATCATTTAGCGTAAAGCTCACCCCTTTATTTTTGGTTGCTAATAATTTTTTTTATTTCTTCAATTTCTTCCTTTGTAAGCTTTTCTTGGTTTAAAAATGATATAAGGAAAAGCTTACGTGAACCCTTAAACACTTTATCAATAAGTGAGTTTGTTTCTTCAAGTTGAACCTGCTCTCTTGTTACAAGAGGAATACACACAAAGTTTGGTTCTTGTCTTTCTAAAATATTCTTATCAACAAGCCTTTTTAGCATCGTGTATGTTGTATTCCTGCTCCAGTCGAACTCTTTCTTTGCCATTGCAACAATTTCTGAAGCTTTTACAGGCCCTTTATCCCATATATATTCCATAAGCTTTATTTCTCCATCGCCAATTTTAATTTTATCCATTTAATTCCTCCTTTTACTACTTATGTAGTCACTATATATTCAGACTACCACCGTCGTCATAACTTGTCAATATCTAAATATAAAATATATTTTAGAAATATGTACTCAAAATCCAAGCACTAATAAAAAAAAAGAAAGTGAATGATTTCTATCATAACACCTTCTTTAATGAGCTTATCTAACTTACTCTGTGCTTAAAAAATAATCAAAGTTTTTTATCATCATATTAAATTTCTTTGGGAACAATCATTAATACTTTTGCATCAGACTTTTAAAATTGCTTTTCTTTTTTCTACCTTAATTTCATTTCTTCCCCTACAGTTTCTTCCCACGCACTGAATATAGGTCTTATAATATTAGGGCCAATTTTAGATATTATAACAAGCTGTGAAGCTTCCTCTTTTACATCGGACTTCTTATAATCAATCTTTTTATTTACTACGTCTACCTGATTCCAGCCATCTTCCAGCTTAAAAAATCCTTTCATTCTATAAGCATTATCAGATATTTTATCAATGAATGCTGAGAGCTGCTCTTTGGTAATATCTCCTTTATAAGTTAAAGTTAATGTTTTTGGCTTGTTATCTACATTATTTAAAGTATCCTCATTTTCTACCCATTGATTTTTCATAAGATCCTTGTTTAAAAAATCAAAACTTATTTTTCCAAAAGATGCTAACTCAATATCTGCCCTGCTGTTTATTTCCTTTATCTTTTCAAGCACTTTACTTAAAGTATCGTCATCAACTAAATCTATTTTATTTACAATAACCATATGGCAGTGCTTTAACTGTCTTTCCACAGTTTCAAGATCCTTTATCTGATCTAAAAAGTTAGATGCATCCACCAAACATATAGCTGCCTTGTAATCGTAAATATCACCCTTTACACTTTCAACTCCGTCTAAAATGTCTCCAACATTTGAAGGATCTGCAAGACCTGAACTTTCAACAAAAAGATAATCCATTTTCCTGTCTGCCATTTCCATCATTGCAGATGCAAAAGAAAGCTTAAGACAGGAACAAAATATTGAACCTCCATTTACTTCTATTAATTCCATACCCTCCTTTTTAATTATTGTCCCATCAATTCCAACTTTCCCAAATTCATTCATTATTACTCCAACTTTTTCTCCTTTAAAATGCTCTAAAACCTCAGTTAAAAAAGTCGTTTTACCTGATCCTAAAAATCCTGTAAGAAGATATAGCTTTATCTTTTTTCCCATACAAAATCCCCTCTACTTTAAATATTTTTTTATTTCTTTAACAGTAAGAATTCTTCCAACTGCTTTAACTTTATCATCTACAACAAGAGCAGGAACACTCATTACCCCATAGGCCATTATGCCTCTTAAATCTTCAACTTTTTCAATGGAGGCATCAATTCCAAGCTCCTCAACAGCCTTTTGCGTATTCTCCTCAAGCTTACTGCACTTTTCACATCCAGCACCCAATATTTTAATTATCATTTAACTTCCTCCCTTTCAGTAGATTCTTTATATGAACAAATATGAAAATGCATTGAACGTATAGCCAATAATTATTATTCCAATAGTTACTATAGACACAAATAAGGTTAAAAGCTTGGGTTTTACAACTCTGCTGAGCATAATTATTGATGGAAGAGAAAGTGCTGTTACCGCCATCATAAAGGACAGCACAGTGCCAATTCCTACGCCCCTTGCAAATAGTGCTTCCGCTATTGGGATAGTCCCAAATATATCTGCATACATTGGTATTCCAACCAATGTTGCTAAAATTACTGCAAAAGGATTGCTGCTTCCTACTACCTTTTCTATAACTGGCTGTGGGATATAATTGTGAATTAGCGCTCCAATTCCAACTCCAATTAAAGTGTAAGGCCATACCCTTTTAATTATTCCCATAACCTGCTCTCTCGAATAAGAAATTCTTTCCTTTTGGCTTAGTTCAATAGGCTCCATATCAGTATTCTCTGTCCCCCATACATAATCATCAATATACTTTTCCATTTTTAACTTATCTATAATAGTTCCCCCAATAATTGCAAGCAAAATTCCTACAACTACATAGGCTACTGCAATTTTAGCACCAAAGAAGGACATCAAAACCATAAGTGATGCTAAATCCACAAGAGGAGATGATATAAGGAAGGAAAATGTAACTCCAAGTGGAAGCCCCGCAGAAGTAAAACCTATAAAAACTGGTATGCTCGAGCAGCTGCAAAATGGAGTTATTGTTCCAAGAAGTGCACCAAGTATACTCCCCTTTATTCCTTTTAACCTGCCAAGTATTTTTTTTGTTTTTTCCGGAGGAAAATAACTTTGAATATAGGATACGATAAAAATAAGTACAGACAGGAGTATAAATATTTTTAATGTATCATATATAAAAAAATGTACACTTGCTCCAACTCTATCTTCAATTGATAATCCAAAAACATTTTCTACAAGCAATGCAACAGCTTTTGAAAGCCATGTCATTTTTAAAAGGACATCGTTTAAAAAGCTGAATATTTGGCTTACTATATGCATAAGACACCCCTTTCAAACTCAATATCAAGTTATTCATAGTTAAGTAAAACTTATATTCGAAAATCTATCTCCATCTTAGTTTCATGAAAACTTATTGCACTTTTCCCAATTGTTTTAACACGTTTCCCTTATCCTTTTCAATTTCCTTACATCCAAGATTACATTTTTTTAATTCATTCCATTTTTTTAAATCATATATGCACTTAGAATCTTTCTCGACCTCCTTGCAAAAAAACTCATATAACAGTGGATACTCCTTTATAAAATTTTCATCCATCTTATAATAAACCCACTGTGCTTTTTTATCATAATCTATAATACCTGTGCTTTTTAGTTTATTTAAATGTCTTGAAGCATTAGATTGATTGATGCCAAGAATCGCTTCAATTTCGCAAACACACATTTCACTATTTCTAAGTAAATTAAGAATCCTAATTCTCGTTTCATCACCAAATGCCTTAAATATTTCTACTAACTCCATTTTTTAACCTCCTCGTTATATGCTTATATCCGTTTATACTCATATAATACTCCAAAATATATTTACTTGTCAATATCAAAAAAATAAAACACTGGATTTTAATATTATCCAGTGTTTTATCAATTTTACTTAACCATAAGTTCAGTATTTTCAACCCATAAAACAAATTGAAGTTATAATAGAAGAACTCTTATATTTTTATTATTTAACTAAATAGCCTTTTTGGTCAAGGATCTTTTTTATCTTTTCAAAAACATCTTCATTATCAACTTGTATCGAATGAATATGGACTCCATCTGTAAGTGAAGACAGCGGTTCAGCATTTGTCTTTCGCAAATTTTCCATAAAATTAGCTACTTCAAGCCTTGAACCTATCATTAACGGGCTTTTTATTTCTCCATATATAGGATGCTCTACAATGACATCTAAGATTTCTCCCCCCATATCCACAATAGAATTAAGTTCATCTTCTATAGCATGGTTTCCTTCATGCTTGCAAACAATAGTTTTAACAATTTTATTACTTTTTTCGCCTTTTAGTATTATATATCCTTGGGGCGTTGATATAATATTTTCTCCCTTAGCTCTAAGCAGGGCTATATCCTGAACTATTATTTGTCTGCTCACATTAAGTTTTTCAGCTAGTACCATTCCTTTTATAGGTTCATTCATGTTGTTTAATATATTAATTATTTTTGTTCTTCTATCTTCAGAATCCATTTTTGAATCCCCTCTATTCCTTTTATTTTTAGTGGGACAGTTAATAGCTTTCACTTACGCCTATCATTTTCTATATTATACCACAAGTATATTACACACAAACATCCACCCATATACCATCTGTGACCTTTTCAAGCTCATCAATTGTTATCTTTACAGCAGAGTTTGGGGTCCCGGCAGCTGGGTAAACTGTATCATAGACCTTAAGCGACTTATCAAGATAAACCTGAATTGAGTTTTTAAGGCCAAAGGGACAGACACCTCCAACAGGATGCCCTGTAACTTCAAGTACCTTTTCACTATCAAGCATCTTAAGTTTTGTTTTAAAATAATCCTTATACTTTTTATTATCAATCTTGCTATCACCTTTTACGACTAAAATTATATATCTATCCTTAAGCTTTAATGCCATAGTTTTAGCTATTTGCCCAGGCTCAACACCAACGACCTTTGCTGCAAGTTCAACAGTAGCAGTGCTTTCATCAAACATCTTTATCTCAAAATTCATATTTTTCTCGTCAAAATATCTCTTTACCTCTTCTAATCCCATATTACCTCTCCTTTTAACTTGACATATGTCAGTATTTAACGTAGGGAACAGTCTTGACCGTTCCGCCCTCTCAAATTCTCTTTTAACTTGGCATATGCCAATATTTAATCTTAGTTTATCATAAATTTCACGTATTTTGTTATCGTCTTCACTGTTCCTATTTGTCATAGTATTTTGCAATATTATTTTTCATTTTGACCTTTGCAAAGATGTTCATTCTATATATTTTTTCTTTGTTATAGTTTGTTCATTAATGATTTTAAATTATGAATTGCAGTACGTTCTAATATATTTTGGACAAATTATGTTAAATTAGATATAATTTAAAAATGTGAGAGGTGTTTATTATAATGAAAAATTCTTTAAAAACAGTAATTGTAACTGGGGCATCAAAAGGTATTGGGAAATCCATGGCTGAAACTTTTGCAGACAACGGATATAATGTGCTTATAAATTATAACAGCTCACATGATGAAGCCTTAAAATTATATGAATCCCTTATTGATAAAGGAAGAAGTGTAAGAACCTTTAAAGCAGATGTGTCAAAAAGAAATGAAGTTGATTCAATGATTGATTTTTGCTATAAAGAATTTAATGGAATAGATATTTTGATTAATAATGCTGGAATAGCAGAAACGAAATTGTTTATTGATATAAGTGAGCAGGATTGGGATAAAATGATGGACATAAATCTTAAAGGTGTATTTAACTGCACTCAAAGTGTTTTAAGGCATATGATTTCACAAAAATCCGGGAAAATTATAAATATATCTTCTATATGGGGAATAGTTGGGGCATCCTGTGAATCCCACTATTCTGCCTCAAAGGCAGCCATAATAGGGCTTACAAAGTCCCTTGCAAAAGAACTTGGTCCTTCAAATATTCAGGTAAATTCCATTGCTCCTGGAGTAATAAAAACAGATATGCTTTCAGAATACAGTGAAGATGATTTAAATGCTTTAAAAGAGGATACTCCGCTACTGCGGCTTGGAACACCAAAAGATATTTCTTCTTGTGCATTATTTTTAGCATCTGATGCTGCAGACTTTATAACTGGTCAAATAATCAGTCCAAATGGCGGATTTGTAATTTAAAATAGTTAACTTGTCCAAAAATACTAGGGATAGTTAAGCTTTTTTAGCAAAAACCTAGTAGAAACCTAGGGGGACGGTTAACAACAATTGTATAGAATTAGGGGACGGTTAATGACTTTTGTAGAATTAGGGGACGGTTAATGACTTTTGGGCTAAAATATACTAAAAAAAGCTTAACCGTCCATTAACTTTCCTTAATTTCTTAACTGTCCCCAATTTTTTGGAATTAAATGGTAGATTGCTTTCAAAGTTGATTTTTTATATGTTCTAAATATTTCTTGACTACATCAATATTATAATTTTTATATAACGTCCTGCAGCCAACTACATCTTCAATCTCATTAAAAAGAAAATCACCATTTTTATCTAAGATAAAATCTATACCAGCAAAGTCAAAATTAAATAAATTTATTATCTTTTTAACAATACATAATTCATTTGGATTTAAAGAATATGCCTCTGATTCCCCACCCAAAGAAAAATTTGCTTTAAAGCTCTTACTTGAATATCTCTTAACAGCTGCTACTATTTCTTTTCCTATAACAAAAACTCTAATATCTATGCCAGGGTTAGAACACATTTCCTGCAAAATAAATCCATCATTATTTAAAGCAGAAATTTGCTTATTTAATTCGTCACTGTTATTTATCTTATATACTCCATTTCCGCCATGTCCGCCAAGTGATTTTAATATTATAGGAAAATTTAAATTAATGTTATTAACCGAAAAATATCTCCTATTGCATAACAAAGTTTTTACTGAATTAATACCTTTACTATTTACAATTTGATGAGTTTTAGCTTTATTATTGCATATTTCAGTGACATATGAAGAATTGAAAACTTTGCAGCCCATCAATTCAAAATGAGATCCTATAATACTTTCCCTGCTTCTGTTTATAACAAAATCCGGAACCTCTAGCTCTTTTTCTCCCCTATTTACAAATAATTTGTTTTCTTTTATTCCTATTGTAATTTCATCTGTTAAAAGCAATTCTATATTCATATTATATAAGGGAGCATTGCTTATAAAGCTCTGAGCAAACCAATTATTTTTGCAATAATCTTCTCTATTATATATTAAAAATCCCCTATTCATTTTATAAATTCATCAAGATGTAATCAAAAATGCATCCAGCTACATCTACTCCTGTACAATCATATATATTTTTTATATGGGCATTAGAATTAACTTCACAAATAATTGGTTCATTTTCCTCTCCAAACAATATATCTACTCCGGAAAAATCAGCACCTAATAGCTTGGATGCCTTTACAGCTAATTTCACAAAAGATTCAGGTGGTTCAAATTTGTGCATCTTTCCCCCATTTGCAAGATTTGCCCTAAAATCCGTATCTGAAGTTCGAAGCATTGATGCTACTACTTTATCCCCTACCACATGTAATCTAGCATCTCTACCCTTGCTGGAGCTAATAAATTCCTGATACAGATGAGGTACATAAAGAAGTTCACTTCTTTTTTTAATTAACTCTTCTCGGTTTTTAACTAAATAAACCTGCGCCCCAAAAGAACCAAATGCTTCCTTTATTATTATAGGGTATTTAAATTCCTTCTCAATAAAGTCTATAAATTTATTATCATTTTCCTTTGTTCCCTTAAACATCATTGGGGAAAATAAGGTTTTAGGCATTTTAATGTTATTATCAGATAAAACTTGGTATGTCGATATTTTATCATCACATAATTCTATTGTTTTTGAGCTGTTAAAAAGTCTATATCCTAATTTTTCTAAATGCCTTGCAAGTCTAATATCTTTATCCATAAAAAGTATGAAATCCGGATTTAATTTATCAGAATCCATTTTTATAGCTGTTGAACCATTTTCTATCAAACTGTATATTTCATTATTTTTTATTAAATCTAAATCAATTCCCTTTTTTTTTGCAGATTCTTTATACCGGTTATTTACCTCTGTAAATTTATTTGATATTAAGCCGCCATTATATATTAACCATCCATATTTATTACTCACTATAACGCCCCCTTTAAATCATTAATAATTTATTCCCCTTTGTATTTATAGGGCATATCATCCGTTATACCTCGCCTTAAGCATGGTATGGACGATGATACGCCTCTCTGAATTAACTCCAAGTAAGCTTCTCAAGTGCAACATGACTGCGATACCACTCATCATTTTGTAAAAGCATTTCAGGAGAGCCCATGTTTTTAACTCTTCCTTTTTCTAATATAACCACAGTATCGCTGTTTATCATCGATGATAAACGATGAGATATAGATAATATTGTGTGTGCTTCACCTGCTTTTTTCAGTACAGACACAACTTTTTCTTCAGTAATAGAATCAAGATTTGCAGTAATCTCATCAAGAAGCAAAATAGGAGGGTTGGTCACAATTGCTCTTGCAATAGCTAGCAGCTGTTTTTGTCCCTGTGAAAAAATATTACCATTAGTTACTTCAGTATCACATCCATTTTCTAAAGTGGCTACATAATCTGACAGCCCAACAAAGTTCAGTGCATCCTCAATTTGTTCCCTTGAAATACTTTTATCCCTTAAACTAACCTGCTCTGCTACTGTACCTTTTATCATATGAAAATTTTGATTTACATATCCAAATACCTTACGCTTCTCAGAATTAGGTATGCTGTAAACATCTACTCCATTTATGGTTATGCTTCCTTTTGATGGCTTTAATAATCCCATAATCAACCTGAATAAAGTAGACTTCCCCACACCTGTTCTACCTACAAAAGTAACTTTTTCTTGTGAATTTATTTTTATATTAATATTTTTTAATATGTCAGTTCCTTCATCATAATAAAAACTTATATCATTAAATGAAAGATCTATCTTTTCACGAGTTGGTATAATATTATCTGACTTCAGCTCACTATTTTTACAATCATCTTCAGGTTCATTATAAAAGTCGTTTACCCTTTGAATGCCTGATATTGCCTGCTGTATACTTTGAAGCTCCATACCTAAACTTTCAATTGGTGCAAATAAATTAGAAATCAATTCAATTGTTGCTGCCACCATACCTACCGATATATCCAAAAAATTAAGCTGTCTATGAGATAATATTACAATAACAGCAATAACGCTTGCTCGGATAATTTGGATAATTGGGGGAAACACAGAATCATAAAAGTTGACTTTTTCAATAGTTTTAAAGTTCTCCATTAAATATCCAACATATTTCTTTTCCATATAGTCTTCTTTGCTGTATGATTTAATCATCTGTGCATTTTTAAAGCTTTCTGAAATATGATTGTTTACCTTGCCTACCAAAATTCGGTTTTCTGTTTGTGACTTCAACATTCTTTTTTGAAAAGTTCTGGTAATTGCATAAATAATAGGAAGTATTATGAGCACGATTACTCCAAGCTTTGCACTAAACATCCAAATGGAAATAACAATGCCTATAATCTTAAAACAGTCAACTACCATGCCTATAATCCCACTTGTAAACATGGAGCTTATTGCATCAACATCGTTGGTAAATCGTGAAACAACTACTCCTGACTCATTAGAAGAAAAAAACCTTGCATTTATTTTTTCAAGCTTTTCTGCCATTTCAACACGGATTTCCTTAGTAACCTTTTGTCCCAAAATCGTTATCAAAGCTTCTTTTAGGAAATCAAAAACACCAATAAACAAAATAGCTGCCATATAAGCAAATGCTGATGTAAGTAGCTTATCATTATTTTTCGGCACAAGGTTAAAATCAATAATATGCTTTAAAACTTGAGGAGGAATTAAACTTGTTAAAACAGCGCCAATAATAACAAAAACTAATAGTAAATTTGTCTTAATATTTTCTTTAATTACTTTAACAATGGATCTATTAACCAAACTATCTTTCATCATTATCACCACCATTTGTGCACTGCAAATTATATATTGTCCTATAAAGTTCAGAGCTTTTCATAAGCTCATTATGTGTACCATATTCTGCTGTTTTATCTCCATGAAGAAGTATAATCTGATTAACTTCACTAAAAATAGTTAGACGGTGAGAAATTAATATTATTAAACTGTTTTTATAATTGTTTTTTATATTTTTAATAATTTTTTCTTCTGTTTTCATATCAACTGCTGAAAACGGATCGTCCAATACTATTATTTTATTTTTATTAATAAGAGTTCTTGCAAGTGCTATTCTTGACTGCTGACCGCCGCTTAATCTGACTCCGCCGTTTCCAACTAATGTATCTTGACCCTCAGGCATTGATTTTAAATCAGTATCAAAGCAGACATCCTTTAAAACAGAATTTATATCTTTTCCACTCCCAAGAGTAATATTATTATAAATTGTATCAGAAAGAAGCTGAGGATCATGACCTAAATAGGATATCATTTGGCTTCGTTCATACTCTGAATAATCTTTTAGCTCTTTACCATCTATTTTTATACTGCCAATGTATGGGTATAGCCCAAGAAAAGATAAACCCAGTGTAGATTTACCAGAAGCAATAGGCCCTGTAACGCCTATAATTTCTCCTTTTCTTCCTTCAAAGCTTATATTTTCAATAATATTCTCTTTGCTTTCTCCATAGCAGAAACCAAGATTTTTTACTGAAAGAGCTGTATTATCCCTATCTATATGACAGCTTGTATCCTTACTTTCATATTCTGTAAGATAAGGTTTAATTCGTTTCCATGAAACTTGAGATTTTTGCACGGAGTTAAATAGCTTGGACGCTTTACTTGCTTTCTTTGCCGTAGCAATAAACATTGTAATATATGTAGAAAAAACTCCCACAGTCCAGCCGCTATTAATTACCTTTGTCCCACCAAGATAGATAACTATTATTATTCCAATCATTGCTATAACATTATAAATAGGTTGCATAGAACTTTCTAATATATCGGCTTTAACTGCCTTATCCTTCAAATCTTCTAATTCATCATTATAGCTTAATCTGTTTTGGGATTCCATACCATTTGCACGGTAAACCATTGAATTTTCAATTGCATCATACGTGATATCTGCAACTTCACTGCTTTTTTTGCGGAATGCAGCAGAATACTTGTAAATAACACTTTTTAATTTTTCAGCAATTATCATTGCAACAGGAATAAAAAGAGTAGAAAATAAAGTTATTTTCCAATCATATATAAACATAGATACTATATAGGCTGCCATGAGAACACCAGTATCAAATATTTCTGTGGTGAATTTTCTCATACCCTCCACGCATAAATCCACATCAGAAATAGCTCTTGTCATAAGGTTGCCTATATTTTCACTGCCAAGTTCAGAAATACTTTTATGCATTATGTTATTGTATATCATAAGACGCATAGAAGCACTGGTGTTGTTTGCAAAACGCCTTACATAAAAACGTTTAAAATAACGCAGTACTTGAATGCATACAATTATTGCAACAAAAGTAATTCCTATTTTCACTGTAGTGCGTAAGCTTCCGCCATTAAGAATTGAATCTATAAGCTTTCCTTGATAAATAGGGCCTAAAACAGTTGAAATATTGAAGGATAATCCAAATACTATTATACAAAATACAACAAATTTTTCTTTCTTCCAATAGTTAATCATTTTATTAGGCTCTTTAATTGGCTCAATCTTTAACTTCGCCATAGTATATCCCCTCTTTTCCCTCATTATGCACCATTGACATCATGTACAAAACAATAATACATCTGATTATAATTACATTTATTTTAACTCTCTTATTACTATTATTTCAATATCATAATTATACTTATGCAACTTGTAATTATACTTATGTAATTTAAATTTAATGCGCAGCTACAATAAGAAAAATATAGACAAGTGGACTTTAAATCTAAACAAGTATGATCTTCCATATTGATACTTTTTTTCTTCAGGGATGCGGTTTTCTCCATATTTTTACGTAGCTCTTTAACTTCATCTAAGGAGAGTCCCTGATGCATGTTCCCATGACTGGGAATGTTAACTGTTTGTTTTGTTTCTGCATTGAAATACTGCCTTATAAATTGGAGCAAATTCTATACTAATAAGCATAAAAAAAGCACGCATAAATGGAACAATATTGTCGTCCCACAAATGCGTGTTACCATCATTTGTTGCCATGCCACTAGCCCAGCCCCATAAACCCATAAAAGGTTCATCGCCTGCTCAGTTTGTACTGTAGTTTTATACGCAGTGCAAAGAAAGTAATTTTATTATAAACTTAATTGGGTACTTTTGTCAAGTATATATAAACATTTGGGACATATAACAATTGTTCTCTATTGAAGTAGAAGATTACTTATCTGTCCCTAGTCTATTAATTTTTTAGCTCTTAAAAAATCTTCTGCAACTTTTCTAGGGTCTTCACCTTCATCTGCTCTATAATTTAATTTTTGCATATCTTCAGCTGTAATTTTCCCCTCCAAGCTCAACAGCACAGGCTTTATTTCAGGATACTTTTTCAATGTATCTTCCCTTACTATAGGAACTGCATAATAAGGTGGAAATAATTTTTTATCATCCTTTAGAAGTTTTAAATTAAATTTTTGCAGCAATCCATCTGTAGTAAATGCATCTGTAACTTGGGTTTCATTATTTTGAAGTGCAGTATATCGAAGCCCGCCATCTATACCCTTTACATTTTTAAAATTTAAATTGTAAAGTTTTTGTAATCCAAGATAACCATCCATTCTATTTGCAAATTCCATAGTACATCCTAGGTCAAAATCACTGCTGACCTTTGCTAAATCTGAAATAGTATTTAAATTATACTTATTTGCAAGCTCCTGTTTCACTGCTAATGCATAAGTATTATTAAAACCTAATGGCTTTAACCATTCTATATTATAATCCTTTTTAAAAGCATCTTTAACTATATTATAAACTTCA
>ENA-UOOR01003355-UOOR01003355.1-fermentation-metagenome-genome-assembly--contig:-NODE-3355-length-14297-cov-16.701025_pt1 | contig 14297 bp, 20 predicted proteins | sample MGYA00245780_ERZ724029 | MGnify/ENA primary metagenome ERZ724029 (study PRJEB28704, sample SAMN03018315) | fermentation metagenome | biome: anthropogenic terrestrial biome; feature: soil... | reverse complement strand
ATTGCTGGGAGTACTGGGAATACTTCCAAAATAACCTCCCTATTCACACAAAATAGTTAGTGATTGATTTTAAGTCTGAACTACTATATAAATTCTTTGTATAAATTGAAAAATAAGTGTGTATTAGGCGTTATTTTTAAAATGCAATTATCCTAAACCTCTGAAGAAATATAGGAGGATAAATAGGATGAATTTAAAAGATATACTACCCCTAATAGAAACCATTGTTAATATAATAGTCCAAATAATCCAATTAATTCAAATGTAACGATATAAGGACTTTAAATGCCTGTAAGATGGGGTACAGGCATATTTTTTTCTTTTTTTAAATTTAAAATACAAATACGTAAAAATCAAAAATACCTAAAAACCTTTAAAATCTTATTTTATGCTAACTATCGTAACCACATTTAGAAAATAGTTAGTAAAAGTTAGGTTAAATTCAAATTAGACTATATTTTAAGTGTTTTAGCAGCTGACCATCACAACTTTACCTGTGGGCGGGTATAGGGGAGATAAGATTATAACGCACGCTATATTTTTTGTGCGCATGTATGTGTTGGGCTTATATGTTTATATGCACAGTAGCATCAATAATCATTATAAACTCATTAAATGAATAAAAGACTAAAAATATACTAACTACAAGCATTTATGGTTAGTATAGTTAGCTCTAAAATGTAAAATAAGACCTCACATTAATTTTCGATTTTTTAAAATTTTAAATGTACCCCCATGACCAGCATAACAATTGTTATATCAACATGAATAAAAATAAGAAAGTAGTGTTTAAACTACTCTCCACTTGCCATAAATGCTGTTCTTTTGGAATCCTAACAGACGAAGCTTCTCAAGGTCCATTTCATAAGCAAATCTGCCAAACTTTTCATTATAAGCTTCAATATATTCTCGGCCAGCTGCTTGAATCTCATCACGTTCTTTTTGAATTTTAACCTGTTTTGCCCTTATCTCTAATAATTCAGCTCCAACCCCTTCAGATGCTTTAATCTGGTCTTGTATTAATAAATCAAGACTTTCTTTATACAGTTCTTCATATTCATTGGCTTTCTTTGCTAATTTAAAGGATGGGTCTTGGAACTTATCAAAGTCCTCCTTTAAATCTCCTTCAACATTAGAGAACTCCTTATCAATCTTTTTGAATGATTCCATTGATTCTGAGCCAGCAATAACCTTATTTAGCTTTTCAATTTCTTCTCTCCTGGCTTTAATACCTGCAAATGCATCTGCTTTAGTCCTGTATTCATTACTGATAACACCTAATGCTTGCTCCAGCTCTGCAATTTCTTTAACTAATTTATTCATTCTTTTTCTGTGCTTAAACTTCTCTTCAATCATTCTAATTCAACCCCTTCAGGCATAAATACAATTTCAAAATCCTTAGACTTCTTTAATTCCTTAATAATCTTTCCTGCTACTGCGGGAGTAACAAAAGTCTTACATAGTCCATTTTTAAATTTTAGCAGTTTTGGAACACCCTTTAAACTAAGAGCATCTAATTTACTATCCTTATTTCTAATCATCATTAACATCATTTAAATCTCCTATAATCTCATTATACAACGCTCAATAAATCTCACAATTATTAAGCAAACGTCCGAAAAAATATTAAATAAACAAACATTGTTTGGTCCGCAATCTAATATTTAACAATGCTCAATAATGCGCAGGTATTAGCGCATTTAATTAAACAATATTTGCAGTTTTCCTTATTTTTACGGACAAAATTATGAAATATATGTAAAAATTCAAAAATAAATAAATAGTTCCCAATTCTCAATCGGGATTCATAAATTCCTTTCTTCAACATCAGAGAGTTAATATATTCTCAATCTCTGATGCGGGTTTAATGACTGCGGAGCTCTTAATCATTTTCTCAAATTATTAAGTAGTTTTGCGCAGGTCTAAAATAAATCCATTCTATTGTGTTAATTCCATCAAATAGATATATGCATCTTTTTCTGAGCAGCCCAGAAGCTTCATTATAAAATCAACATAATTTCCACTGGTTGAGCAAGCTTCACATTTGAACCACTTTTCACCAACAAGCATACTTGGCTTATTATCACTGTGAAATGGACATTTACAGGCAATATAATGCCCATAATCCTTCACATCACTGCTAACTTCCTGCCTGAATATATCTCTAAGGTCGATTTTATCCTTATCATAGCCACCCTTTAATAATTTCATATTACGCCCTTTAAGGATTAAATTCTGCTTTTTAAGTGCTCTTGCTCGTTCTATTTCTTTCTTTTCTCGTTCTATCTCAATTGTAACTGCTTCATCAAATGATTTGAGCTTGTCATCAAACTTCATTTTATAATTCTGAATGTTAATCTCACTAACATCTGGATTAATTGAATTATTGATTATAGTCTCATAGTCATCATCAATAGAAAAGGGTATAACTGAGCAGCCAGATATAGGGTGAATTGTGTATGGAATACGGCTTATTCTTGCGGTTGGGTCTTTATTAACTGCAAGGTCCATATTTTCATACTTGTTATTCTCTTTTATCATTTCTGCAAGGGTTTCTATTGTTTTATCAGGGTTTATGAGTTCGACAGGTTCAAACAACACATATAAATGAGCACCCTTACCACCTGAAAAAAACATAAGTGGATACACATCAAAATCATTAAATAATGATTCTGCAAAGTGTTTAGCTTCTTTAATTGGTTGTTTGGCTATCTTTTCATCTAATAATAACCTTTGATATTCTTCCATTAATGCTGCCTGCAAAGAAGACTCTTTATTAAGATTTTCTTTTCTTAAATCATGCAGTTCTTCTTTAATCAGCTTAGCATCTTTGCTATATCCGTCAAAATCAAAAAATAACCTATCCATAATAGCTGATTGCTTAACATTAATGTCCTGCCTGTTTAATGTCTCAATATAATGATTTGTAGGGATACGCTCCTTTCTCATCAGTTGTATTAACTGCTCTGAACCGTTACAATCAATATTTACTGAGAACTTATCATTAATAGGTCTGTAATGTCTATTAAAAGACTTGCCATAAAATTGTTGATAAAATGAAAGTAATTTATCCATTTTATTCAACTCCAATAGCGCCTAAATCCATTAAATATTCAATGGCTTCAATTATCTCCTCTCTTGAATAAATACTGTCAATAGCCCAATCAGTTACCATATAAGAGTATTCTTTATTTCCCATTCCAGCTAAATGCTCTAATATGTTTCTTTCAACAGGATTAAGGACTATATTACCATCATAGGCATTAATAAACAGGGTTCCAGAGATTTGCTTTCTGGTCTCCTCTTTATCTTGTTTGGCCTGACTTTCCTGACCAATATCTGAATCCGGTTGGTTATCATTGTCTGGATTCTTATTTTGAGCATCATTTATTGGATTTTCGAGCTGACCATAAAGATTGTCAATAAGGCCAAGTGATGTAGAGGATTCTTTATAAAATGCCTCTTCAGGAAGGTTTTCAATCTCCTTATTTACAATTTGAAGTATATTTAAAACTTCTTCATCAGTATTAAACTCTTCAGGAAGTTCTTCTATAATTGGTGTGCGCATATATGTTGGGCTTATATGTTTAGCTGACAGGTAGTTAAGATAATGTCCAATAAGCTTCCATTTTCCAATTGAGTCATTAATGAACTGACTATCACTATTTATGTTTAGTATAGTTAGGTCGTTATCAGATTTCCAGCCTTCTATGAGCTTCTTTTTATCAGGGTTAGCATAAAGCCAATGTGCTGCCCTTTCGTGTTCTGGATTGGTTGTTCTTGTTATAACAAGACCCATATCTAATAATCCCATCTTACGAGGGTCACGTTGCTTAGAATTAAATGCATTAACTCTTTCTTGAACCCATGACTTTGAAACCTTCATTGTTTCAGCTAATTCCTTATATGTTAATCCTTTAGCTCTTTCAGAATCAATAAGGTCAAATGAGTTATTAGATAAGCCAGCTATATAACTATCATAATACTCCTCATCAAAGAATGGTAATTTAGTTACAAGTTCCATGTCCTTCTTATTGATTTTGTATTGCTGGAGAGTTCCAATAGACTTCCATAAGCTTAGTATTGCCTCAACATCTTCTTTAGTCCCTAATAATACGCCTTCAGTTATTTCAGTTCTGGTATTCTGATATATTACTGTTCTGGCTTTAATTAATGCTGATATAATCTTAATATCAGTATTTCCTTTATCCTTTATGTCAATTTGACCAATAAAAGGATTAAAGACCATAAATTGCCTTTCTGTTAGCTTTTCATATACTGCTTTAGCAATCTCAAATAATAATTCAGGGTCTCCACTTCTTGAGACTTCAGACTCTGCAATTGTCCCTTTAACTTGTGTTTTATGCTCATCAGATTGTTCTGGGTTTAATTTAAGATGCCGCCTTTGTAATTCAATTTCGGAGATGTCTTTAGCTGCTGTTATACTAAATACATTCCTTCCGGGTATTTCATACTCTTTAAACTTACCATCAATGATAGTTTTATGAATCTTCCGTTTTAATCTGTTATCTGTGGCTACTTTAAGCAATCCAAGAACATCATCATTCTCATCTGCATAATCATCAATAACAAAGTGATTAAAGTCATTTCTGACTGTTTCATCATAATATAGTGATTTGGCACTTAATGAGCTTACAGATTGTTGGAATCGTTCTGGAATTATATCTAAAACAGTGTTAACTAAATCTGTCTTACCTGAATCAGAATCTCCTCCCATATCTATATGGACAGGTTCACCATTAAGAACACGGTTTGTAAATTGTTGTAATATACAAATCTCAACCTCTTTATCGTCTCCAATGTGTTTAGAACCCACAACTCTTTTAAAGAAGTCTAATGGGTCTCTATTCTGAACAACATGTAATGCTCCAGCTTTAGTGTTATCAGAATAGTCATCAAATCCTTGTGGTTGATTTAATTCGAGTTCCTGCTCTTCTGACTCCTCATCAAATGAAAATTCCTCTTTATAATCAGATAAGAATATACCTAATTCTTTAATAAAAGATTCAATTTTATCTTTAGGTATTTTACATCGTTCATTTAATGATTCGACTAATAATTGGTCTCTTGATTTAACTCTCTGGTCCAATAATTTGTAATCCATCTTAACAGAGAGCGCTTTAAATTTATCTTCCTGTTTTACCTTCCATTGATATGTGAATTGTCCCTTATTATTGGGTGCAATTTCAAGATAAACAGGATTGTTATCCTTCTCAGTTATAAAAAATAAGTTTCCTGTGTCAGTAAATATTATTTCGTGACCGTTAAAATTAATAAATTTGTCATTAGATTTCTCTTTGACTTCTCTGACTTTATTGGACATCATATCGTTGATGCTTGTCATTTACTATTTCCTCCTGCTTGTTTTAAACAGGATAGAATACAACCAGCAACCCGCAGATACTAACCATAAGGTTTATAAGTACAGAATAATAATAAAATAACATAGGACCGCTAATCCTGTATTTTAAATTATTCTCATGGGTGTGGGTATTCAATCCATACTCATACTCTATTAGTTTTAAATTCTCTAATTTTCTTATTGCACTAACCCGCATATATATTCTTCCGTTATAAGTATTCTAAAATCCATTTTGCTTTAGTTTCATTGGCTATTGGAAGACCTGCTTCAATAACTTCTCTAACAATATCAGAAACCGTTAATTTAGTGCCGTACTCTTCATTGACTTGTTTTAATAGCTCATCTATCTTATTTCGTTGACTTGCTAATATTCTTGCATTTAAAGTTGTTTTTTCGTATGCATGCAACCGCATTTTTAATCACTCCTGTTTAAATTATTCTCAAATAACATATTTATGAAAACTTGTTACACTCCCCCATTCTCTAAAAAAACAACTCAAACAACCAAATTAGTCATTTGAGAAGTTAATTTAGAGCGAATAACAACATTAGAGAATTAGTGTTGTTAATGGAGAGAATATGGTAAATAAAATTTAAGAACACAGCCCTCACCATTTTTTAGGGTCATCAGGTGCGTCGTTTTAAATATTGGAGATATAAAAAACGAAGATTGATAATTTAATTGGTTATGGTTAGCTGGAAAGACCTCATGAGTTTTTACACTCATGAGATAAAAGAATCTTCGCACTACCCAAACGAGACCTCAATACCACGTGGGGTATGTCATTGGTACATTTAAAAGAGTCTATTCTGCGAATAGTTCTTCTGCAGTCTTCGCTTCTACTACTTTTCCACCTTTATGAGCTAATGGTTCAAGTAAAGTCTTACCGTGAACCGATTCACCCACATCAAGCGTAATTAGACCTTTGTCTGATAATTGTTCTTTTAGGTCTTCTATAATCTGTAAAAGATTAAGAATTGCTTCTTTTGTGTCATTGTCCATAATATCCCTCCTTTCTTTTATCTGCAACGTATGTTGCTTATTTTCATTACAAACCTCTGATTATTTATGTCAATGTGAACAGTTAAAAACAGGATTAGAGGCGCAGTAATCCTCTAATCCCATCAAATGATAAATCCTTAAAACAAACTAATGTTTCAGGAGAAAATAATGGAGCCAAATCGCTCCAAAAAAACTTAAACTAATGGGACTGGGAGTTCTGTCTCCCAATCCAGACGGTTAAATAAATGGAGAAGTCTTAAAATATACCTTTTTTACGGAGTACGTGTGCATCTACTCCAGCATGTTCTTCTATGAACTTAATGCGTTTCTCTAAATCTTCTAATATGTTAACTTTTTCCTGTAATTCTTCAATATAATCAATTAACTCTAATATAATGTTATCGGTCTTTGTAAACCGTTCTTTAATCTCTTTATTCATAAAAATCACCCCCAGCTTGATTGTGGAAGGGTCAGGAGATAATTAATCTCCCGACTAAAATGAACTTGAACAAAAAAGTTATCTCTTTTGCTCTATATATTATAAGGTTTGTAGCAACCCCCCTCAACCGAGTATCTGAATGGTCCGGTCTTGAATATATAAAAAAATTAACATTCTGTTGCAGATTCGTAAATACATTTATCTCCTGTTATATCAATGGAAGCTTCTTGCTTCTCTTTAGGATTAAGATGTTTGGCTGATGAAATCTCTCTATCAACCTGTTTAAAGAGTTTTAATCCTAATCTGCCTTTGGTTGCTGGTCTAACAATCCGTCTAAGTCCAATAAGGTCTCCATTTTCATAGAATAAATCCAAACGAGGTTTAATAACCCTATATTTAGTACTATCAAAATATGGCTTTAAATCTCCCTTATCGTTCTTTTCACCGATTGAACCCAATTCTTTCTTTAAACCAATAATCCGACGACCTAATGATTTAGTTGCTCTCCAGATTAATATACAGGTTATAATTTCTTGATAACTTGCATTATGATGGAATATTCGTATACCCTTATCACTGTTTTTCATAGCTTTAGTGATTAAGAGTCTCACATCTTCAAAGATGAGCTTGTAATCTGCAATCTTAACATTACAAGTGCTGATATAACTGTACAACGAATCAACGAAATTAAAGTATCTTAGTCTCCTCTTAACATGTTCAGGAATATGCTTACTCTGTTTATGAGCATCATATTTCCTTATAAGCTTCTCCATGGCTTTAAATCGTTGTGATTTAGATTTATTGCCATTTATTTCAACCCGATTACTAATTTCATTCTTATACTTCCCACTTGCAGCATAACTATAATTATCATCAGTCTGTTCTCTTCCTCCCTCAATGGCGGCTACAAATTCAAGATTTTCATCATAATCCACATATGAGTGAGAATCGTTCTCTTTCATTCTTTTAATCCAATCTTCATGAGATTCAAACTCTTCTGTTGAGTATTCGACCTCATATCTATTCAGAACGGCGAAAGCACCTTGATATACTAACCCACATTTAGGACAGACCACTTCTGATGTACATTCCTGACCATATTGACCTATTGCCATTTGGATTGAAACTACTGGTTCATTACACTCTTCACAATTCTTACTAACTTTACCATAAGGAATTCCGTTCCTGTATCCTTTTCCCATTTTAGCCATTTAATATACCCCTATTTCCACAAAATTCTTTTAAATACTTCTGAAATTTTTATTTATAGATTTATAGGGATTTATGAATGATTTTATAAGTTTTATAGTCCTTATATAGACTAATAAATTCAAAATAAATATATATTATTCAGTGCTATCTAACGCACTTAATTATTTATGAGTTTCATAGAATATAAAGCTTTCTGCAGGACTTAAACTATTATTGGCGGGTGCTCCACCCTTCAATTATGATAGTTTTTAATCCTCTGTTTTATAATCTTTGCAGCCATTGTTGTCGGTTTGTCCATATGGTCCTCTGCAATCTCTTTCAATATTTTGTACTCCTTGCTTGTGAGAGTTATATTTACTCTATGTGCCATTATTATCGCCTCTATAAATAATAGGAAGGGTTTAAGGACAACCCTTATAACCACTGGCTTCTAAAAACTTAATGAAGTCAAAATTATTGTTATCTTGTGTGAATAGACTGGCAAACTCCATTATAATATCATCAGCTGCATGTGTGAACTTTAATATTTTACTGATGTCAGTATAGTGTCTTCTCTGGTATTTAGGCATCTTAACCCACCACCATTGTTCTCATTGAAGCAATTCTTTGCTCTAATGAAGACATTGGGGTTTCAGGTTGTTTTATTTCAAGTTCCATAAGTTCTAAGGCAATCTCAAAGTCTAATTGCTTAATATGATTAACTATTCCAAAGTAATGCATTTGAGCTATTTTCTTATCATTTCCTTTGGATTTTTCAAATTCTCCCATATAGAACTCCTGTGCTTTAAGGAGTTTGTTTCGTTTTTCTAATTTACATTTCATGTTTTGGACCGCTAATTCCATTTTCATTTATATTACTCTCCTTATTTTGTACAACTTGTAACAAGTTGTAATCTTTATTATGCTAAAAGCCCTATATATAATCATCTATTTTGTACAATTAGTAACAATAGCTATAAATTTATATACAGATAAATTACACATTGTTAATTATGAACAAAGCAAAGCGAATAAACATCAGTTTAAATGAAAAGGAATACGGAATATTAGAAACAATGGCAGTAAATAATGGATTAAAACCAACCACATTAGGTGCATTAATAGTTAAAAAAGAATTACGAAAATATAAGGACGACCCATCTAAATTTGACTTATTTGAATAAGTAAAACTTATTAGAAATAAGCGACTACATATACACTAAATAGCATCAAAACTGTAATCTTTTCAAGCAGAATTAACTAAATCAAGCGGACAGATGTTTAAATCAAGTATTAATATAGGAAAGTGGATAATATGCAAATAGAAATGTCACAATTTTATAAGACAAACATTGGCTGGAATATGAGCTTTGAAATTAAATGCACTGAAGACCAATTTTCTAAGTGTGATTTTAAAAAGTTAGAACTTATAGGAGATTATGATTTTACTAATAAGGACCATGAAATAATTGTTGATTGTGTTTTTGATAAAGAAGAGTTAAGAGAGAATGAAACTATCGAAGAAAGGATAGAATTAATTAAAAAAGATATTGAGCAAATAATAGTTTCTTCATGTTAAAAAAGTTAGTATATTTCTCTCAAAAATTTATAAATTCAATTTTAATTTTAGATTTTCAAATTCTTTGTTTGAAAGAACAGGTTTACTATCTTCTAGAGATATATCCTTATTTAACTCAGCAAATGTAATGGCAGCTCTTTTCGTATTGCCCATTACGGGTTCATCCAGTTCATAAACTCTTAATAGCCATAAAAATCCTGTTTTATCATTTAAATAATTTTTAATATGGTCTTTATTCCAAATATGATAATCATTAATAGATACAGCTTTTCTAATTGAAAGATTATAGACACCTTCAACTGAAGCAAAATACTTTAATTCTACATCATTCTTATCAACTTTGGGCAGAGCATTATTTTTAGCAAAATCCCTATATTCTTTTTGAAATGCATCCAAATAGTTATCTTTTAATGTATAACTAACTGTAGGGTATAAAAGAAACTTATCAACGTTTGTTTTATATTTCCTTATCAAGATAGATTGTTTACCCATGCCTAATGATTCTACAATTGCATTCCATTCCTTGAAACATTTTCGCATTTTTACACCTTTTTGAGAAAAATTTTATATTATTACTTTTAAATTGATTTTTCTTTATTAAATAAATTTAAACAAGGTTAGCTATTTTTGTTACGTTTTTGTTACCAAATAATTTAAACTTTTTTGATACATGTTTGTTATGTATGTATGACCTAATCAGTTTCGTAACTAGAGCAAAGAATAGAAAACTTGTTTTAATTAATCTAAAGGAACCTAAGACTCCCAGTGCGCTTTCCATACAATTAGAACTTCATAGGTCTGCTGTTAGTAGAGCCATTTTAGAATTAGAAAGCAAAGGACTTGTAAAATGTCTCACTCCTAATGAAAAAATGGGTAGATATTATCAGATTACCGAAAAAGGATTAAAAATTTTAAAGGCGATTTAAAATGGCGAATATACAAGATTTATTGTGTGATAAAGACGAAAAAATAGATTTTGATTCTATAATAGAGAATTATCCCTGGATAGTTGAAAAAGACCAAAATTGTATTCTTAGTCCTGATAGTGACGGGCTTCTTTGTGGTTTATTGATGTCTCATTTACTTAATTGGAAAATAAAAGGTTTTTATGATGGTAAAGTAATGCTTTTAGAAAAGGGATTATCTGCAAAAGATTGCATATTTTTAGATATGGAGATATTTAGAGAAGAAATCCGAAGCTTTGGGCATCATATGTTATTATATAATATTAATGATGTTCCGTCAAATTGGAATCAGTTCAAAAATTCAATTCAGCCAAATAACTTACGAGATTATGATGGATGTCATGTTTTTAGGTTAAAATATCCATTAGGAACTATTCATATGTTATTAAGCATAATTGCTCATTATTATGATATTGATATATCTGAAGAAGCTATTGCACCATTATTTTTTGTTGATGGGACATTTAATGTGTTATTTAAATATCCTGAAAATGTAATGAACTGGTTAAACTATTTAAGAGCTGATGAAGATAGTAGCCCTCTTAAAAAGATTTTCATGAGCGAAAAATACTCTATTTATGGTATGATGTTAGAAATGGATGAATTCTTTAGAAAAAGAGATGAAATTAGCATTACAAAAGAAAGAGGCGATAGATTAAGAATTTCAGTAAAGGATGGGTCCCCTTTTAATATTATAGAAACTGATGGAAACTACTCATTAGAAAAAGATGCTGTAAGGAGAATAAAAGAATTTATAGGGCTTTTATCACACTTTACAGGATGGAAATTTATTGAAGAGAATTGGCTTTGGGATGAATTTGAATTATTTAAATTTACAAAAAGGGATTTTAAGGGCGATGGTAAAAATGTTAATGGAACTAATTTCAATGAATTAATGCTTAAAAATCCCTTATCTTGGGCCATGACTAGTGGACAAAACATTGAATATACATTAGAAGAACCTGATAGTCTTCCTTAAAACTCAAGTTTTGTTTGATTGTTATCACCATCTTTTTTTATTCTTTCTTTTGCTAATTCACAATATTCTGGCACAATTTCAAATCCTATGAAATTCCTTCCAAGGTTTTTAGCTGCTACAGCAGTTGAACCACTTCCTAAAAATGGGTCCATTACAATACCATTTTCTGGACAGAATACCTGGATAACATCTAATGGAATTTTATCTGGAAAAACTGCTGGATGCTTTCTTTTAAGAGGGTTTTTATCCCCTGCCATTAAATAATTCCAGATAGTTCCTGGACATTTCATCTTGTTTATTGGTCTTGTTACTGTTTTTGTCGTAGTTCCATCGGTTCTTCTGTTCCCACTTCCAGTTAAAACCTTCCCTCCATGCTTTGAAGGTATTTTTATGGGGTCTTTATTAAAATATTGTGGTCGTTCACCTTTTAGAAATACAGGCATATATTCATGGTCAACTCTGAATCTTTTTGTCCACCAAGCACCTTCAACTCCATGTTTTCGATAGATTACACATTCAAATAACTTAAATCCTATATTATCACACCAATCTATGATAGTTTTAAATGATGTCAATGTTTTTCCAAAATTTTTGGTTTGGTCTTGAATAACCATTACTGCTATCCCACCATCTTTAAGAACCCTGTGTATTTGTTCTCCAGTGGCGTGTAAATCGAATTTAACACTTCCATTATAATCTCTTACTTTATCATAAGGTGGAGAAGTAACCACAACATCAACAGAGTTATCAGGTAATTTTTTCATTCCTTCTACACAATCAATACAATAAATATTATTTAATTCTAATTCACCAATTTTTTGATTATTTAATTCTAATTCACTGGTTTCTTTATTTACTGCTTCTTTCATATTTATCAACCTTAATAAGCGTTAAATATCATAATTATGAATCATTTTTATTATTGTTTCTTTTTTACAGTACTTGATATAAATGATTTTTCAGATAGCCAAGCTATAACGATGTTCCTAATTATATCTGCATCTTTATCACCAAATTCTCCTCTTAATTTTTCTATTAATTTCCATTGACTTTGGGTAAATGTCACTTGAATTCTTTTGGGTTTATTTTTATTTTCATTCATATTAAACACATTAGATACTCATTGTAAACACATATATAAATTTAACTTTTTTTAAATTTATTTTCACATAATATTTATTTTAATATTTAATTAGAAGAAAGCAATTTAATTAATATGGGATATTATATGCTAAAACCCATTATAAGAGGTGAATAATGCTGATTCATGGCAATTAGATTAGCACCTGGAACGTTATACAAACATTTAGCTCAAGCATTATTTCGTTATAGAGCGCTATAACGAACCTTATAATATTTTCACGCATTGATTACGTAACAGTACGCAAACAAATAGTATATTTACGTTAAAATATAATCATCTGGTATAGGTGTATTATATGAGAAACTACCAATCAGAAGTGAAGTGCTATAAAAGGAAAAACTCAAAGCAATATGTTATAACTTTGAGGCAAGGACACCCTTTTAGCGAGGGAGAGAGTGTAATTATAAGTGGGGAAGACGATATAAAGGAATTAGAAAATATTATCAATTTACGTGATGATACAATACAGGATTTAAACAAACAAATACAAGATTATATACACCAAATCACTGAACTTCAAGAACAAACTAAGGAAGCAGCCCAAAATGAGCAGAAGCTCCAAGAGATTGAAGATAAATATTCAAAATCTCTGAATGATTATTCCAAGATGCAAAATAAATATAACCACCTGCAGGAACGATTTAACAAGTCTCAGGAAGAAGTCATAAAACTTGAGCGAGAGCTCAATACTTACAGGGTTGCTATTACTAAAATTCAAGGATTAGGTTTCATTGATAGGTTATTTAATAGACTTCCTGAAGATGTTAAGCAGCTAAGTTCAGGCAATGATTAATTCTCGTTACATATTATATTGAGGGCGCTTGAATTTTGAGATTTAATGCTAACGTCTACTTAATGACGGGGGGTATTGGTTAGCATTACATATACTAATGAAGGCATTGAAAATTTGAGAGATATTCAAAAGCGTTACAGTATATAATAAAGAATTAGTTAGGACCAGCTGTCGTCAATTATTACCATCGGCATGTTTAAATAACACCGGAGAGAAATTATAATATAAGTGTTGAGAACATTCTGATTATAATGAATATTGTTATTTTTACCTTAAATGCGTTCAATTAAATAAAAAATTAGTTATTTTGTATATATGCTGCAATTTATATTTTATATGATTAAAAGGGGCATTATGAAAGAAAAGTTATATGGTACTAATTATCAATATTGCCTTAAGTGCCTTCAGGACATGTTATAAAGTTCCGACACCTTTATAAGACCCCAAAAATACAGTTTATTTGTCAAGTATATAGGGCGTTAAATTGAGCAGAATAAAATTATAATTATTATAATTATAATTATAAGTTTCAGAACGACCCATATGAACCATGCGTATGAAATCGAAATCATACATACAAAAGAAACCCTAAGAAATATATAAAAGTGTATAATTTAAATAATATGATATATAATATATTGAATTGAAGTCCGATAAAAATAACTCAAAAATTAGAAGGTCTAATTTAAAGGAGCGACCATGTAACAAAAATAATCATTCAATTTCATAAAAGCATTTGCTTTATGATAAATAGAGAGGTATTATAATTGCTGGGAGTACTGGGAATACTTCCAAAATAACCTCCCTATTCACACAAAATA